>Ga0302266_10000089_pt1 | contig 88013 bp, 88 predicted proteins | sample III_Bog_E1_2_FD_194559 | JGI IMG/M metagenome (GOLD analysis project Ga0302266, IMG submission 194559) | Peat permafrost microbial communities from Stordalen Mire near Abisko, Sweden - III_Bog_E1_2 | ecosystem: Environmental > Terrestrial > Soil > Wetlands > Peat | place: Sweden: Abisko...
GCCGCCCGCCTCCATTAAAGGCAAGGATGAAGCATCGGGTTCGCTTAATCCCAAAGCGGAACCTCGAACGCCCGGTAAGTTCGCAGGAACGGTTGACTCGCTCCGCCAATACCAGACTCCCGAATGGTTCCGTAATGCGAAGTTTGGCATTTGGACATGCTGGAATGCCTATACCGTGCCGGGAATCGGGGACTGGTATGCGCGTAATATGTATATTCAGGGCAGCGATGCTTATAATTACCAGGTCGCGCATTACGGACATCCCTCCAAGGTTGGCTATAAGGATGTGATTGAAATGTGGAAAGGAGAAAACTTCCATCCCGATGACTTGGTAAAACTTTTTAAATATGCCGGAGCAAAATACTGTGTCGCCATGGCCAACCACCATGACAATTTCGATCTTTGGAATTCAAAATATCATCAGTGGAATGCCGTTAATCACGGGCCGCATCAAGACATCATTGGCCGGTGGCGAAAAGCCATCTTGGCGGCCGGACTCCGCTGGGGCGTCACGACCCATGCCGAAAGAACTTGGAGTTGGTTTCAAACCAATAAGGGAGCGGATGCGACCGGACCCCTTAAAGGCGTCCCTTATGATGGGAATGATCCCGCTTTCGAAGATCTTTATCTGCCCAAAAGTGAAGATACCAATGCAGCTCATCCCAAGAACGCTCCGGTTCGGTGGCGGACGGAGTGGCTGAATCGAACGCTTGATCTGATCCACAATTATAAGCCCGATCTTTGCTATGTTGATGGTGGAGTCCCGTTTTATGGAGATGACAAGGGGAAGACTGGCCTGGCGATGATTGCCGAATTTTATAACGCCAACGCCAGTTGGCATGATGGACAAAACGAAGCGGTCATGTTTATCAAGGATTGGGGCGACCGCCCATGGGGCTATTATTGGGATGGAATCGCCACCCTCGATCGGGAGCGGACTCATCTCAGCGAGATTAGCCAGGAGCCCTGGCAAACCGATACTTCCATTGGGGATTGGACTTGGAACCGCAATGAACAATACCGTTCGCCCAGTGAGATTATTTATGAACTGATTGATGTCGTCTCCAAGAACGGCAACCTCTTGCTTAATGTTTCCCCCAAGGCGGACGGCACACTCGACGATGCCGCCACGAAACTCCTCACCGATATTGGTGATTGGATGTCGATTAACGGTGAATCTATTTACGACACCCGTCCCTGGGTAATATTTGGAGAAGGCCCCACGAACTTCAAAGATCCCAACGATGCGCAGACACACGATGTTGCCTTCACGTCCAAAGATATTCGCTACACCCGCAAGGAAGCAGATATCTATGCCACGACGCTCGGCCTGCCTTTTGGACGGGTAGCCCTGCGCGCATTATCGAGCGATTCGCCGTTTGTGACCGGGCAGCCAACGAAGGTGACCTTGCTGGGAGGCAGCGACGATTTGCATTGGTCCCGCACGCCGGACGGCCTCGTTATCGATCTTCCGAAAACGTTGCCATGTAAAATTGCTCTTTCATTCAAGATTTCCGGATTAACGACCGTTACCAACGTGGCACCTGACGCGATGAGGGCTTTTGAGTATCGCCTCAGCACCAAACCACCGGTGGTAGCAGATGATTCCGGCACCTTTCTTCTCTCCGCAGCCGAAGCGCACCTGCACGGAGACTCAATCAAAGTCGAATCAATCGGCGATACCAGCGGTCTGGGTTATTGGGGGAACGCGAATGACTCGGCGTCCTGGGAGGTTAAATTTGCCAAACCCGGCGCTTACAATGTTTCGCTAGAGCTGGGCACGCCGGACGCGGCCAGCGAATTTACCGTGGTCGTCGGCGACCAACAAATTTCCGGTAAAACGACCAACACCGGGGGATATCGAAAATACCAAACGCTGGATTTAGGATCCGTGACCATCAAGGCGGCAGGCGTATCAACGGTTACCATTCGTCCCACATCGGCGGACAGTTGGAAACCGTTTAGTCTTCGCGGCATTTACCTCCAAGCGAAACCGTAGTGGATTATCATCTCCCCCTCAAAAATTTTAAAGGCGCACAGTGAAACTTGAATGAAAACCCCCGCCTGGTTTATCCGTAATTAAAATCTTTGCTACCGTCGCGCGACTTCCCTGCCCGCGCTTTGGCACTGTCCTGACCGTAAATCATCATTTCAAAACGGCAGACATGGATGGTGCATGCCGCAACGTCGTTTTCCAGATCAGTTTAGGCAGATTTGGCGTGACCGGTCTTGAGAATATCGGCCTGAAATTTTTCCGAACAGCTTGGGCACATGCCATGCGAGAAGGTCGCATCGGTGTGCGCGCGGACATATTGTTCCACGCTTTGCCAGTAACCCTCATCAGCACGGACATTTTTGCACCAGCCGCAGATCGGGATCATGCCCGACAAGGTTTTGACTTCCGCCAGCGCCTGTTGCAATTCGGCGATGAGTTTCTCGCGCTCGATTTCAACCCGCCGGCGATGCAACAGCTCGCGGCTGGCCATTTGGTTGGCCAGCAACAGCAGCAGCGCCGCCAGTGCGCTGCCCAGCACGAGCAGCCGTTCCGCATTCTGATAATCCGCCTCCTCCGACGCGCCGCGCATTTCCAGCAGCCGTTGCTCGTCCTGCGAAAACGCCTTCAACACATCATGCGCGTTGCCGAAGACCACCCGGCTGCCACCCAGCGCATCCAGTTTTGACACGGCGGCGTAACCCTGCCCCTGATAAAGCGCGATCACCCGCTCATCGTAGGCAAACACCTGATTCATCGCCGTCAGGAGCATTTTCAACCGCCGCTGTTGCACCGGATTGTCAGGCGTCAGTTCCACCAATTGATTGAACTCCGGCGACTCCAGCCGGCGGCAGCGTTGATACGATGCCAACGCGTTCGTGTCGCCCAGCGTCACATAACCGCGCTCGCCCAGTTGGAGGGCGATGAGGTTATCCTCAAATGCCTGCGCGTCGAGGATCACCGCAAACGTATGCTTGCGCCAGAAAGTGGCGTTCTTCAACTCCGCCATGTTCACGGCGGAGACAAACGCGACCATCACCATCAACGTCACCGAACCCGTGACCGGCAGCCAGCGCAGAAAATTAAAATGCTCCGCCCGCGCCGCCGCCCACGACCAGACCAGCAAACCGCCGCCCAATAAAAGAAAGGCCACCGCCGTGTTCACCGCCATCCGCGAATACGAACCCCACCCATACGCCGACTCGATCCCGAACGCGAACCCGAACAGCGCGACCAAGGCGATCACCCCCACGATGCACGCAAAGATTCCCGCCGCCGTCAACCGCTGCGGCCATTTCCATTTCAGGCTCACCAGCACGATGCCCACACCCGTCAGGATGAAACAAACTGTCGCGAGCGGCGACATCCGGCCCGGATAGAACGTGTCCGCCTGGAAGTAAGGCGTGAAAAAAATCTGGTCAATGCAGAAATCCCGGCCCGTGACATACTCCAGCAACGTCAGCAACGTGAACAGCCCGACCGCCCCGCCCAGCCACGGCGCATAAACCGCACGCCGCGTCGTCAGCAGACACAAGCCCGCGCCCGACAGGATGAAGCACAGCGCCGTATTATATTGCATTGGCGCGGTGTTGGGCAGCATCTGCAGGACGGACTGCCAGTGCGCATACCAACTGGCGACCACCAACAGGCCAAACCCCGCCACGGCCACGCCCGCATACCGGGGAAAAAGCCGGGGAAACCCGGCGGCTAGAATTTTTTTTACGAACGATGCTGGCGACATTTATTCAGGCGCGCTGTGAAAACTTAAATCAACTCGCTCGGCTGCTCCGCATTGCCTTCGTGCTACGCCCTAGCGATGGATTTAACAGGTCGCCGCGACAACTGCGAGCAAGAAATTAAACGGCGTGGCGAGCAAGGCGCGGGAGAAAACTAAGTGGCCATGATGCCCACCGGCTTGCTCCACGCACTTTGACCCGTGCTGCCGCCCAGCGCGCAGATCTGTATCAGATACAATTTGCCGGGCGTCGTGGGCGTGAGCAACATGCGGCTTGCGCTCGTGTATTTTATGATTTTCGACACACGGCTGATTTTGAAAAGAAATTCAGAATTGTGGATTCATCAAAAATCAGTGACATTCCATCTAAAAGTCGAATCGTTTTTGTGGATGATCTGATTGGCACAGGCAGACAATCTGCTGAGTATATTGAAAAACGACTCTTTAAACTTTTATCACCAAGTCATCGACCTTGTTTGTTTTCTATATGTGGGACACCTAGTGGAATCAAATATGTAACAGAAAAGTCAGGTTTCGATGTTATTTGCGCCTGCGAGTTAAAGGAAGAAGTATATGACCATTTTCATCCGTCTAATCAGTGTTTTACTGATTCTGAAAAGGGAAAAATGAAGTTCCTAAATTCATTGCTTGGAAAGAATGATTATGAAATTGGTCTTTTAATCGCGTTTTATTATGGAACGCCAAATAACACAATGCCTTTTATTTGGAAAGATGGCTGGAAATATACAAGGGTGGACGGGGATAAGGACAATTGGTTTGCTCTGCTTCCAAGAAAATTTTAGCCGCATATTTAACCGGACTTCACTCGAAAAATTTCCGTCTCACAGCGAACGACATACGTCGTCTCGCGTTTCTTGCCGTTCGGCGTTTTTGCCCACGCTTCCTGCAAACTCACGTCCACCGTCGTGTGAACCACGGCGCCGCGCTCAACTTGCCGGGGTCATGTCCGCCAAAACGCTTCAGGCCGGAGGGAAATTCTTGGCGACAATAGGAATTTTACACGGCGCGCCGGCTCGCGTAGGCTGGCGGAAAGGATTGGCCTTGAACACCGAAACCCAAACCAGCCGCTGGCCGCGCCAGATCAAATACATCATCGGCAACGAGGCGTGTGAACGCTTCAGTTACTACGGCATGACCGGCATCCTCGCCGGCTACGTCAGCGGCCAGCTCGCCGCCGGCGGTCTCGGCAAAAGCGATGACTACACCACGACGGTCATCCAGACGTTCATCTTCGTGAATTATTTTACGCCGCTGCTCGGCGCGTGGCTCTCGGACAAAATCATCGGGCGTTACAAAACGATTTTCTGGGTGTCCCTGCTCTACTGCGCCGGCCACGGCACGCTCGCGTGCAGCGATTTTTTTGGCGAACACGGAAAGTTCATCTGCCTCTTCATCGGCCTGACGCTGATCGCGTTCGGCTCCGGCGGCATCAAGCCGTGCGTCTCCGCGTTCATGGGCGAACAATTCCGCCCCGACCAGTCGCACCTGATGCAGAAAGCCTTCGGCGCCTTTTATGTCGCCATCAACTTCGGCTCGTTCTTCTCGTTCCTCGTCGTGCCGTGGGTGAAGGATCATCACGGCTACAGCGCGGCCTTCGCCGTGCCGGGAATCTTGATGGCCATCGCCACTTACATTTTCTGGCGCGGGAAAAAGTATTACGTCTTCGTGCCGACGAACCGGGAGATCAAACACAACGGTTTCTTCAAAGTTTTTTTTACCGCGCTGTTCGCCAAACGCGAGGCCGGAAAAACATTCTGGGACGCCGCCCGCGCCCGGTTCACGGAAAACGAAGTCGCCGCCGCGCGCTCCGTGCTGCCAATCCTGTTTGTCTTCGCGACCATCCCGATGTTCTGGGCGTTGTATAACCAGACCAACTCCACCTGGGTCTTGCAGGGGTTGAAGATGTCCAACGTGAACTTCCTCGGCCTCAAGGTCGGCGCAGAGCAGATGCAGTCGTTGAACCCGCTGCTGATCATGCTGTTCGTGCCGGTGTTCACGCTGTGGCTTTATCCGGCGATGGGTCGGTTCGCCGCGCCACTCAAGCGCATGAGCTACGGATTATTTCTGGCCGCCGCTTCATTCGTGCTTGTGGCACTTATCCAGACACGGATGGATGACTACTGGCATTGGGTCGCCTTGCAATATGCCACCGCTACCGCACATCTTTCCGCCTCCGGTCCGCTGGGTCCGCCATATTTGCAACTGCAATCGCCACCTAGCATCCTCTGGCAGACATGGCCTTACGTCGTGGTCACGGCGGCGGAAGTTTTGGTCTCGACGACCGGACTGGAATTCGCCTTCCGCGAGGCCGCGCCGGAAATGAAAAGCATGATCATGAGTTTCTGGCTGCTCACGATCGCGTTCGGCAGTCTCTTCGTCGCCCTGCTCACCGCGCTGCTCCCGCACACCGCCGCGCAAACCGACGACGCTTCCATCAGCAGCGGCCGCTTCATGCTCTACGCCGTGATGATGTTTGGCGTCGCGATTCTTTTCAGCCTCATAGCCGCGACCTACAATTATCGCGACAAGTCAGCGGCGGGAGGCAAATAATCCTTGGCCAGACCGGCACGGTCTTGAATCTGTTTTACCGCTCGCGCGCCACACGTTATCCTGCGCGCGATGAACATTGCTTTCACCAAATACCACGCGCTCGGCAACGATTACATTGTCATTGATCCAAAAGATTTGCCCATGCCGCTCACGACCGAACAGGTCAAAACGATCTGTCACCGCAACTTCGGCGTCGGCTCGGACGGAATTTTACTTGGGCCGTTGCCTTCAACCACCGCCAAATGCGCGCTCAAGATTTACAATCCCGACGGCAGCATTGCGGAAAAAAGCGGTAACGGCCTGCGCATTTTTTCGCGTTATCTTTGGGACACAAAATTTGTCGGCAACGAGGAATTCGTAATCCAAACCGACGGCGGAATTGTCCGCTCGACCGTTTTTGAAAACGGCACAATGGTACGCGTCGAAATGGGCAAAGTCAGTTTTGACAGCGAGAAAATTCCCGTCACCGGCGCCAAACGCGAGGTCATCAACGAAACCATTTCCGTCGGCGGCCGCGAATTCGTTTATTGTGCCGCGACGATTGGCAACCCTCATTGCGTTTTGCCGTTGCCGGAAATCAGCGCGGAACTGGCGCACAAATTTGGCCCGCTGCTCGAAGTGCATTCCAATTTTCCGCGCAAGACCAACGTGCAGTTTCTGAAAGTGCTCGACCGCGCGAACATCCAGATTGAGATTTGGGAACGCGGCGCGGGCTACACGTTGGCGAGCGGCAGCAGCAGCAGCGCGGCGGTGGCGGTCGCGCACAAGCTCGGCTTGGTGGACAAAAAGATTTCTGTGCATTGTCCCGGCGGCATCATCAAAATTGAGATCCGCGACGGCTTTGATATTTTGATGACCGGCAACGTGACGCGCGTGGCCGAAGGCGTCATCAGTCCGGAGATGTTTGGCTGACTGCCGCGCCCGCCGCCATTCGCACAGAAGCTGCGACGAAGTGATAGCCTACGATTTTTGCCGGTTTCAAAATGCCGACATTTTCCGGGCTGATAGTTCTCGAGAAAATGGAAAGGCATAAATAGCGTCGTTTTCATGAAAACTCGATACATTCTATTTGGCTTGATTATCTTTTCTATGGCGGCTTTTGCGAGAGTGGTCAAGATTGGGAACGTAGTCGTTTGGCCAAGTTATGATTATTCGAAGCCGTCGGGTGTTCTGCTGCCAGTCGCATATGAGCAAGCGACAGCGGCTCTTGGCCAAGCCACAAACCAGTATCATTGCATCAGCGCAACCGTGAGTAATTGGAATTTTAAGGATGGTGAGTGGGATTTTAATTTTGAGGCGCAGTCCCAATCAAACGGAGCATCACCAATTAGAATTATAGCCGTATCTTTTAACGGCACAGTTGCGACAAATGTTAGTCCTGTGTTGTGACGAAAACTCTACGCCTAACAGCTTAATAGCTGCAAAACCTTCACACCACCGGCAGCGGCGTGAACTGCCGGCCAAGGATGGGCGCGCTCAGCGTCTTCAGCCAGTTCTCCAGCACGCCAGCATAGACGCTGCGGAAATCCACGTTGTATTTGATGTCGCCCTGAAACAAATCCTCCGGCGCGAGGCCCGGATAATGACCGAGCAAGCCGGCCTTCACTTTGTCGCCGACGATGAACATCGGGGCGGCGGCTCCGTGGTCGGTTCCGCCATTCGCATTTTCGGAGACGCGCCGGCCAAATTCGCTGAAGGTCATCACGAGCACGCGCGACATATTGCCCTGCGCCTTGAGGTCGTCGGTGAACGCCTTGACGGAATCCCCAAGATCACCGAGCAATCGTTGCTGCGAGTTGACCTGATTCGTGTGCGTGTCGTAGCCGCCCTGCGAGACGTAATAAATGCGCGTGGGCAAGCCGCCGCCGATGAGCTTGGCGACGAGCTTGAGCGAGCCGCCGAGTTGCGAGCCGGGATAAACGGCCTGGTTTTGCACGCGCGCGGCGATGGCGCGGACTTCGTCGGAACTGTGCTGCGCGTCGAGCGCGGTGCGGGTGATGAAATCCACCGCGCGCCCGCCGGTCATCGGCATTCCCGCCGGCAGCATGGCGATGCTGCCGCCGGAATTGTCGTCGGGAGTCATGCTCGGCCCTCCGTCCGGCAGCGGACTAGACATCTCCAGTTCGTTCAATTTTTTATACGATTCCTCGGTGGCCGTGCCGTTGGCCATGAAGCGGTAATTCTGCGGGTTGTTGAAAACAATGCCCTTGGGCTGCGCCGCAAAAAATGATTCCGGCAACTGGTTGCCAATCACCACGCCCACGGCGGGATCGGCCCCGGGACAGGCGTTGTCAAAGTAACGGCCAACCCAGCCGTATTTCTCGACGCGATCCGAATCGCTCGCGGTCTGCCAGATTTCCGTGGAGCGGAAATGCGAGCGGTTGGGGTTCGGATAGCCGACGCCTTGGACAATGGAAAGCTGGCCGCCGTCGTAAAGTTCCTTGAAACCCTTCATCGCGCCGTGCAGGCCGATGGAATCGTCGATCTTCAAAACATCCTCCGCCTTCAAGCCGATTTTTGGACGTGAATTGTGGTAAAAATCATTGGCGTAGGGGACGACGGTGTTGAGGCCGTCGTTGCCGCCGGCCATCTGCAGCACGACCAGAATCGGGGCGTCCTTGCCGGTGACAATCTGTGTGGCGGAATCCGCCGCCTCGGCCTGGAGCGCGGAAAAAGTGTCGGCCAGAAATGCCGGTACGGTCCACGCCAGCGAACTGCCCAGAACGGTGCGGCGGAGAAACTCGCGCCGCGTCTGCAAGGTGATTTCATTTTTCATACGTCAGGTGACTTGGTATTCCGGCGTGGACATCATCAGCCGGATGGTGGTGATGATGTCGGCGTCGGACAATTGGGTTTTGGAATCGAGAAATTCGCGCAGGGTCTGTTCCTGCTCGCTGTTGAGTGTGGCCTGGAACAGACGGTGTTCCAGCGCGGCCACGATCGTCGGCTTGCTGGCGCGCTGTTCGGGCGTAAGGATTTTTTCCACGTCCACGCCGCCCATGCGGACGCGCTGAAAAATTTTCATCGCCTTTTCGCCGCCCGCGCCGCCCTCTTTGCGTGCGAAATCACCCGCCGTCAGTGGCGGTAACTGTCCCTCAACGAGCGCCTGCGCGTCGTTATAGCGGGCGAGCAAGGTGTTCGTGGTGATCCAGGTGACGCCGCCGTCCCAGCCCTTGACGTTCGGCGGCGCGAAAAGATCCTGTCCCAACTGGCGCAACATGCCATAGCTCACCAGGGTCGGCGGCAAGTCGCATTCGAGGACGCACACGCTGTTGATGAGCCATTGCACGGGGCTTTTGACCTGATTGCGGACGATGTCCGGCGAATAAAATTCCTCGCTGCGGAACATCACGCGCAGGAACGGCTTGAAGTTGTTGCCGCCCGCGCGGAAAACCCCGGCCAGCGCCTCATTCAATTCCGGCGACGGCTCCTGCCCGGCAAAATAATTCCAGATTTTCGACGTGATAAATCTCGCCGCCTGCGGCTGCTCCACGATCAGGGCGATAAAATCGTCGCCGTCAAAATTTCCCGTCTGCCCGAAAATCGTCTTGTCGCCGTTGTCGTGGAAGAACGGGCGGTAGATGTATTTCTGCCCGAGCGGTTCCAGCGACCAACCGGTCAGCGCACGCGCCGCCTCGGTGATGTCGTGTTCGGTGTAATGTCCTTCGCCAAGCGAGAACAGTTCCATGACCTCGCGCGCGAAATTTTCATTCGGGTGATCTTTTCGGCTCTGCGCCTGATCGAGCCAGACAAGCATGGCCGGGTCTTTGCCTGCGTCGGCGAGCAACTCCTGCCAGTTGCCAGTGGCGAGCCGGCGGAACAATTCATTCTGCCGCCACATATAGTAAGGATTGCGCACCTTCTCGAAGCTCGTGGCGAAATGCCCGTGCCAGAACAAAACCATTTTTTCCTGAAACGGCCGCGGCCCGCGTGCCATGCGTTGCAGCCACCAGCCGCGCAATTCCTGCATCCGGCGCTGGATGAGCTGCTGTTGTTGCTGCTGGATTTTCTTTTTGTCCTCCGGCGTGGCGGCGTTCTTGACGGCTTCGCGAAATTGGCGGAGTTCCTCGGGGTTCGGCTTGGCCCAATCGGGATCGGTGGTGGCGTCGTGGATGTATTCGTAGTCCAGCAGATGCGACACGGCCTGATCCGGACCAAGGTCGGCCAGCTTTTCAATCTCATTGGGCGCGCCGCCAAAACCGGCACGGTTCAGGAGGTGCGCCGCCGCCGCATAATTCCATTGGTCAGATGAAAGCGCCTTAAGCATACCCCTTCCCAGACGGATGAAGTGCCGCCTAGGTTTCAAGAGGTTGGCAGGCCGGTCGCCGGTGAAAACCCGCGCAATTTGTTTTATTCCGTGAACGGTTTGGGTTACTGTAGGTCTAACTGTGATCGCAAAAACCATCATGCATCGAGCAAGAAATTTTTCCCTGACGTTATTGATTCCCGCCGTCGCGCTGGCGGTCTGGGTTGGCTGCCAGACCAGCCGCTCCAGCGTGCCTGACCTGCCGACGCTGCCGGCCTCGAGCCTGAAACCCGGCCCGAACGACCCGCGCATCGCCCATGTCGCGGCGGCGTTGCTGGAGAATTATCACTATTCGCAGCAGCCGCTAGATCAGGAACTTTCGAAGAAGTTCTTTGACGGCTACGTTGATTCGCTTGATCCGCGCCATGAGAATTTTCTGCAAAGCGACCTAGCGGAGTTTGACGTTTACCGGACGAACCTCGACCGGCTGACGCTGGAACAGGGCACGTCGGATTTGACGCCGGCCTTCGCGATTTACGACCGTTATGCCGAGCGCATCCAGCAACACGACGCGTATGTGATGGATTTGCTGGCACATGATAAATTCAAATTCAACTCCGACGAAAAAATCGCCCTCGACCGGCGACACGCGTCGTTTCCGAAAGATCTGACCGAGGCGGAAGCGCTCTGGCGGCAGCGGCTACGCTACGAGTATCTGCAGGAAAAATTGTCGCGCGAAATCATCCTGACCAATGAAGATTTTGTCATCAAGCTGCCGACGAACGCGGCCACGGAAATCTCCGCCACGTTGGAACGCCATTACCGCTGGAATCTGGAAATGACCACGAACTGGGACAGCGACGGCGTGCTACAAGCGTATCTTAACGGACTCTGCCACGCCTACGATCCGCACTCGGATTATTTCAGCGCGCCGCACGCACAGGATTTTTCCATCAGCATGAACCTCTCGCTCTTCGGCATCGGTGCGCAACTCTCGGAGGATGACGGCTATTGCACCATCCGCTCGCTCGTGCCTGGCGGTCCGGCGGCGAAAAGCAAACAGGTGTTTGAAAACGACCGTATCGTCGCCGTCGCCCAGGGCAACCAGCCGCCGGTGGACGTGGTGGATATGGATTTGGAAAAGGTTGTCCAGCAAATCCGCGGGCCGAAAAACACGGAAGTGCGCCTGACCATCAGCCCCGCCTCCGACCGCAGCGCGCGCAAGGTGGTCGCATTCGTGCGGGATGAAATCAAACTGGAAGATTCAGAAGCCAAGGCAAAATTAATCGAGTTCCCGAACGGCAAACGCATTGGCGTCATTGACTTGCCGTCTTTTTATGCACCGCTTCCAGATTCACCGGGCAGTTCTGGAGATTCGTATTGTTCCCAAGACGTCGCCAAGCTGGTCACCAAGCTGAAGGCGGAAAAGGTTGCCGGCATCATCATTGACCTGCGCACCAATCCCGGGGGCTCGCTGGAGGAAGCCATCAAGTTCACCGGCCTGTTCATCAAGAGCGGCCCGGTCGTCCTCGCACGCAATCCCGACGGCCAAGTGTCGCCGCCCATCTACACCGATGGAAATCAGCTTTACAGCGGGCCACTGGTCGTCATGATCAACCGGTACAGCGCGTCTGCCTCGGAAATCGCCGCCGCCGCGTTGCAGGACTACGGCCGCGCACTCATCGTAGGCGACATCTCCACACACGGCAAAGGCACCGTGCAAAGCCTGAACCCGCTTAAGCCTTATATGCTGCCGACCGACCAGAAACCGATGGGCGATCCGGGCCAAATCAAGATCACCATCCGCAAATTCTACCGCGTCAGCGGCGCATCCACGCAGCTCAAGGGCGTCGATCCGGACATCGTCCTGCCGGACGTGCTGAACTACTCCCAAGACGTCGGCGAAACCGCGCTCGATAATCCGCTGCCGTGGGACACCATTCCGCTCGACATCTATAACAAGCTGAATCTTACATATGACAAATTCAACCTTGTCCAACCCTACCTCGCGACGCTCACTACCAATTCCGACGAACGCGTCGCGACCAATCAGGATTTTCTCTACGTCAAACAGGATATCGCCGAGTTTTTGAAAGCGCAGGCCGACGGGACCGCCACCATCAATGAACATGATGCGCTCAAGAATCATGAACGCGCTTTCTACGAGAAACAGGCACAGGACGCCGAGCGTTCCGCCCGCAAACCCGACGGCGTGAAAGTCTACGACGTCACCGTCGAGAACGCCAGTCTGCCGGGACTGACGGAAACGGATGTTCCCACAGACAGTCAAAAAAATGTGGTTGCTATTGGTATAAACCAAATAAAACAGGGTGAAAGCATCTTCAAACCGGAACCCAAACTGACGGTGATTGCTTTTGATACTAATGTGCCAATCAATAAGATTAACGTCACCACGACAAATATTTTGAATTCAGCCGCCGCCAAAAAATCCCCGCCGCCGTTTGACCCGATGCTGGACGAGACCGAACGTATCCTGCTGGATTACATCTCGCTGCAAGGAAAAAAGCCCCCATTGATCGCCAACCAGTAATCATGCGGAACGTCAAATGCCCGACCTGCCAGAAATCCGGCGACTGGTTCGCAGGCAAATACGGACCGTTCTGCTCGCACCGCTGCAAGCTGGTTGACCTCGGCAAATGGTTCAGCGGCGAGCACGCCATTTCCGAACCGCTCAAGCCGGAACATTTCGAGAAATACGCCGACCTGCCGCCGGGCGAACATCTGGATCAGCCGGAAGATTAACGGCCTAAACATTGTCCACGGAATCAGGCAAACTTCCTGACGTAGAAAGCTCAGCCATGCCTTCCTCGCGACGTGAACCGCGATAGCGGTTGGTTGCGGCGACTTAGGCCGAGTCTTGTGATTCAAGCTGTTCCACTTACAACTAAAGTAATACCTAATGTTTTGCAATAGTCCGTGAGCGACTGAATCTGCGCGGATGTTGGAAATTCTAAATCCGGCTGCGGGTCAAAATGCAGCACACCTCCGAGCGCAATCCCGTGACCTACCAAATTGCGAAGATCCAACCTCATATCCTCTGAATCGAATTTTGTATAGACCAAAGGAACAGGAAAGCCATTTTCATTAGAAAAAAGCAAAACATAAACCACTGGAAACTTGGCGGGCGTGCATGACGCGGGCGCGCCACGAAGCTGTGTCGTCATCAAGTGATAATCCTTAGCCGAAGCAGCGGCTGTGGTCAGCGTGATACAGAGAAGAAAAAGTGTGATAGCTTTCATATTTTGTGCGCGTGGCCTAAAGGTGTGGTTGGATGCAGTTGTTTTTACGCCCTTCCCAAAACATTGCCAAGCCTTTTTTCAAAATACCGCCAAACCTTGCCAGTCGGTCTGACGTCGGGCCGAGAAATCCGTTCCGACAGTTTTGGTTTTTTACTTCAAGTCCGGCGGCCACATGGGGGTGAGCGCTGCTAGGATAGCTTTTTGCACGGAGGGGTTGTAAAGATTTCCCAGATGCCCGCCCTGGTCAAAGACGGTCAGTTCTTCCGGGTTGAAGGTCGCGTGGAGCCAGAGCAGATCGGCGTCCGTCAGCAGAAAATCATTCTGGTTGGTGATGAGGCGGATGTCGGGGTTGGCGCGCAGGCCGGATTCATACGTCCGCAAGTCGCCGGCGGTCACCAGCGCGTCGGCCGTCGGCGCGCCGAGGTTACGGGTGGAATAGTAAGGCGTCGCAAATTTTTCAAAATAATCCTGATAGGAAAATTGCAGGATCTCCTGATACACCGGGTTGCGCCGGAAATTGTGGATAGCATGGTGCAGAACGCCCTGGTTGTGCCGCCGCTGGCTGCTGTAAATGATGTCGCGCAGCGCGAACCGGAAGGTGAGGCCGATGAGAAACTTGGATTCGATGGCGCTGAACGGCAGGGAGGTCTGCGGCGTGAGAGTGCTGCGGCTCAAGGCGGCGACTTTCAGGAAAGTGTTTTCGACATCGTTGCTGCGCTCGGCGACGGGCCAGGCCAGCGGGGCGCGGTAAAATTCGTCCAGCTTGGAAATTCCCTGCGCGAGGCGCACGGGCGAATTGATGGCGACGTAGCGGTCGAAGTGCAGCAGGGAATTGGTCGGGGCGGTGGCGGCGATGAACAGGGTTTCGAGCGCGCCCATGGAATAACCCAGCAACGCCTGGTGGCCCAGACGGGCCGGATACAATTTGTGCAAGTGCCGGTCAATCTCTGTGAGCGCGACGTGCAGATCATGTCCGTCCACCGGCAGATAGGCGGGCAGCGCGACGGTCGAGGCGTGTTCCATGAACTCGAAGTTGAACGGGCTGCTGATGACCACGGCGGAAAATCCATTTTTGTAAACCAGTTCGGCCAGCGCCAGCGAGGTTTCGGCCAGCCGGTGACCGCCCAGACCGGGGACGATATAAACGACGTTGGCCGAGCCGGGCTGGAGCCAGTAGGTGAATTTTAAATATTTACCCGTCGCCGGAATCCACGCGGAACGCGTCTGGCCGCGGCTGGGAAATTCCGGGTCTTTGAAGGTGAAGAAAACCGATTGGAGGGTTTCGAGCGAGGCGGGATCCTGTTTACCCTTCACCTGAAAATCCGCTACTTGATTGGCGCGCACGAACGTCCACGCATATTGAATCTCGGAATACGGATCCGCCTCGGCGTGGCTGAAGCGCACATACTCGTTCACGGTATCGGCAATGTCGTTATACATGACGATGTAGGTGAGATAAGAATACGGGCCGAGATAGGTCAGCGGCCGACTCGGGTCAAAACGATAGGGCGCGACGTAGAGCAGCGGATTGGCGGCGGTGTCGGCGGCGAGGCCGACGGTGTCGCGATCATTGCTCGGCCCGAAGAGCGGCAGCATGATGAAAAATTGCGGGGACCAGCCCCATTTGCCGAAAGTCTGGCCGAAATCCGCGTCGGATTTCTGGATGTGCCATTTCGTCGCCGGGTCGAAAAGCCCGACTATGCCGACGGTGGTGTTGCAAGCGAACCGGTAAGTTTCATCACGCGCGCCGCGCCATTTTTCCTGAAGCAGATTGTTTATCAACCGTCCGGGGTAAGTGAGATTTTTGCCAAAATTTCCGATGCTCGTCCGCACCGGCTTCACGACAACGAAACGATAGACACGGCTCGTCGGCTTGATGACATACGTCATGAGCGCTTTGTTAAAGCCCCACATGACGCGGTTAAACGGTTCGATGGGATCGGGGACGGATTTGGGGAGAACTATTTTTCCTGCGGCCGGCGAATTGGTGACGGCAACAACCGATGGCTGTCCACTCGCGACGAACGAGCTGCACACCACCAAAGCCATCAGCGCAAAAACACGGAGACGCCGATGGAATTGAACTTTGGTCATGTAAAACTACTTTCTGACGGTGGCGAAAATTATTTAATTCGCCGAGGGATCATTTGCTTCCGATCCGTGGTTTTCCTGCCAAGCGTTGGCGGGATCTTCGAGAATGGCGATCTGGTCCGGCGTGAGCAGCAGCTTAACTTGCCGGACGGATTCGGTGCGGTAGGGCTGCAAGCCGGCCCACATCTCCTGCAACTGTCTGCGCGCGGCCTCAATCTTCTCGGTGCTCTTCGATAATCGCGCCTCGCGGTTCGCCTCCAGCGCGGCGTCAATGCGCGGCTGATTCGCGGCCTGATATTCCTGGAACGTCTTGGCGAAATCGTCCTCGATGGGTTTCAACTCGTCGCGCTGTGCATCGGTCAGCCGCATTTTTTCCTTGAGGCCGGGCGGCAAAACCATTTGCTCGCCGAGCGAGCGGTCGTTTTCCAGCGCGACCTGATATTTCAAGGTCTGCGTGAGCGGGAGCGAATTGGTGTTGGTGTTGAGAATTTGTGCCCGTGATGACAATGCACCGATCAGCAGCCAGCCGCCGACCGCGAGAAGGAGGAACATATTTTTCATAAAATCATTTCGCCGCTTGCGAATGGGCTTCCACGAACCACAGCCATTTGTCTATGCCGCGCGAAACTTCCGTGAAGAGATCCGCCGTGTCCGCGTCGTCAAGCGCGTTGGCTTCATCAATCGTGCTGCGCGCAGCCTGACCGAAAGTGGAAAGCGCCCGCGCCACGCCCTCGACATGCGCCATGCCTTCGGCGATTTCGAGCGGATACTCGGCCAGCCGCGTACGCGCCGCCGACAGGCGCACCGTGCCCTCGGCCACGCCGCCAAGCTGCACGACGCGTTCGGCAATCTTGTCCACATAATCCTCGACCGCTTCGGCGACCTGGTCGAACAGCTCATGCAGGCCGATAAAGCTCGGCCCTTTCACATTCCAATGCGCCTGCTTCATCTGCATCTGCAAATCCACGGCGTCGGCCAACCGCTGGTTCAGCAACGAGTTCACTTCCGTCCGGATTTTTAGTGAAATATCGTTTTCAGTTTCATACATGATGGGTGTTTCCGGATAAAGGGTGGTGGTGTTATTCATAAATTTAATTTTTGTTGGTTGTGGTTGGTAAATTTTATTCTGTGTTTAAGTCCGGTTGTGAAATCCATGCACGCGGGTGAGGTTGCGCTCCGCGATCAATTCCGCCTCCGCCGAAAGCCAATGCTGAACTTCGTGGCCGGGCAACGAACCTTGGTTCTCGTAAGTGAAATAGGCGCGCCGCGCCACTTCGTCCGGCGACGGTGCAAAATTATCTTCGCCGCGTTTCAAATCCGCCGTCGTTGGCCGCGCCGCGCCGTTGAGTTTTTGGTCTTGGGGATATTTATTGTGTTTCATAAAGAGAACATAGGTTGGTCAACGGCGCGGCCGCCATGGGGTCTTCACCCCATTCAACGCGAACGCATTTATACACGTTCAAAAAATTGCGGTGACCTCGCCGATTTTTTCGCGATTCGTGTTGGCCGGCGGTGTGAATCCCGCCACCCGCAGCGGCGTCAGGTCGTGTTCAAAACTTTTCTCGACGGCCTCCTTGGTCAATTTCACATGGACGGTGGATTGGGTGAAGCTGATGCGTTCAACCTGGCTGGTCAGGATCCGCACTTCCTTACCGGTGAACCGATGGCCGGTCTTGATGACCAGTTCGCTGATGGCCCAGTTCTGGTCGTCCATCATGAAATCGCAGACGTGGCCGATCAGCCCGTCGGTGGCCTGAAGATTGTAACCGTTGACGGCTTGCGCGCTGCGAAGATGCACGTCGGCACGTACGGCCTTTGGGGTAATCGGCGCTGCGGTGTCCGCCTTGGAAAATTTTGGCGGCGTCTCCAAAATCGTAAATCCCTGCGGGCCGCCCAGCAAGCCGTCGCCGCCCCAGTAATAAGGCCAGCCGTAATAGTGGTGATACTCCTCCTCGTATTGGCGCGAGACCGGTTTGTGCAGGTCAATTGCCGGGCTGTCTTCAATCTGCTTGCGGGTCAGGTTGACGGGCAGGATTTTTCCCGCATCGAAGATGGGGCCAAAGGCGCGCGGCGAGAGCAGCACTTGCCGTCCCGGCAGCCAGTTCCCGGTGTCGGCCACGACATAACGCACCGACCAGTTGTGGTCGTCGAAATAAAAATCTTTCACATGCCCGAGGTCGCCGTCCAGCGCCCCGAGTTTGCCGCCAAACAATTGCTTGATGCTTTGTAACATAATTTTTTACTTTCCCGGCACGAACCGGATTTAGTGGTCTTTAATGATTTTCGCCGTGCGAGCCGTCGCCGGGATTTGGCCGCCGGTCTTGATTGCCCGCTGGTGGCGACCAGTTATTCGGATACTGACGCACTACCGCCTCATGGTGCTGCGCCGGCGAGTCATGAAAATCCATCCGCACCGAGGGCGAAGCCCGCAATGCTTCAACCGAGACCCCGCGTGGCGCGGGCCGCGAAACCCAAACGTTATTTTCCCGGTAGGCGTATTGATGGCGGCCGTTGCTGTAATAGACTCCGTAGCTGGGATAATAAACATAATCGTCCTGCGCCAGAAAAGTGGCCGACGGCTCGACATACACACTGCCTTGGGCTGGCCGATCCACATAGCCCACGCATCCGGTGAGCGCCGTTAAAAGTGCGGCGCACAAAACAATGATTGCGGCTTGGTCGCTCCGGCGGAAAAAACTTTTGAGGTTCATGAGATAAGGATAGTCCAGACGGAGCGGCATCTGCCATGGGGTGTTCTCCCCATCTTGAATTCTGCGAATTAAATTTTTCCCGGCGCGTCCACCGATTTGGGAACATTCGATTGATCGAGCACCTCGCGCACTTTTTTAGCCAGCGCGGAGGGCGTAAACGGTTTTTGCAGAAGCGCCATGCCCTTATCCAGCACGCCCTGATGGACGATGGCGTTCTCGGTGTAGGCGGAGGTGAAAAGAATTTTTGTGAGCGGATATAACACGCGCACTTGGTCGGCGAGTTCCTTGCCGCTCATGTGTGGCATGACGACATCGGTGAACAGCAGGTCCATGTGCCCGGTGCCGCGCTCGTGTCGCAAGCTCAAGGCTTCGACGCCGTTGCCCGCCGCAAAAACGGTGTAGCCCAGCCGTCTTAACAACGTCGCCGCCATCTCGCGCAACGCCGGATTGTCCTCGACCAACAAAATGGTTTCCCTCCCGCGCGGCAAATCCGGCGCGTCCAGGCGCGGAATGGAAATCGCCGCCGGCGCTGCCACTTGCGGGAGATAAATTTTGAACGTCGTGCCGCGTCCGAGTTCACTGTAAACGCTGATGTGTCCGCCACTTTGTTTGATGATGCCGTAGCAGGTGGACAAACCCAGGCCCGTGCCTTCGCCGACGCCTTTGGTGGAAAAAAACGGCTCGAACACACGCGCCTTAACTGCGTCACTCATGCCCATGCCGGTGTCCGTGAAGGCGAGCATCACATAGTCGCCCGGTTTCAATTCGGAATAACGCCCCACGCTTTCCGCGTCGAGCGAGACGTTGGCCGTTTCGAGCGTGAGCTTGCCGCCGTCGGGCATTGCGTCGCGCGCGTTGATGGCCATGTTGATGATGACCTGCTCGATTTGTCCGACGTCCGCTTTCACGGTGGGCAAATCTGCGGCAGGAACGATTTGGGTATCCACGCCTACGCCCATGAGATTTTGAATCATGCCGGCCATGCCCGAAACGAGCTGGTTGAGGTCGAGAATTTCCGGCTGGAGAAATTGTTTGCGGCCATAGGCCAGCAATTGCCGCGTCAAGGTGGCGGCGCGGTTTGCGGCCGTGATGATCTCCGTCGCATTTTTGGCGAACGGACTTTGCGCGGGCAGATCGGCAAGGAGTAATTCGCTCTGGCCGATGATGGCGGTGAGGATGCTGTTGAATTCATGCGCGATGCCGCCGGCGAGCTTGCCAACGGTTTCCATTTTCTGCGATTGCACCAACTGGTTTTCGAGTTTTTTGCGCGCGGTGATGTCGCGTTCGATGCCGACAAAGTGCGTGATTTTTCCGCCGGCATCACGAATGGGGGCGATTTGCCATTCCAGATCAAATTCTTTTCCGTCTTTGCGATAATTGATTGTCTCGCCCGCAAACATCTCGCCGTCCTCGAGATTCCGCCGGAGCCGCTTTAACACGGCTTTGTCCGTGCGCGGCCCTTGAAACATCCGGGGCGTATTTCCCAAAACTTCTGCCGCCGCGTAGCCGGTCATCTGCGTGAAGGCGCGATTGACAAAAAGAATTTTCGGCCCCGGCAGGTTGAGTTCCGCGTCTGTGATGATGACGGATTCCGTGGACTGTTCCACGGCGGAATTGAGCAGGCGCAACGACTCCTCGGCCTGTTTGCGCTCGGTGATGTCTTGAATCTGGGAAATGAAATAAAGTGGCTGATTTTGGCCGTCGCGGACGAGCGAGACATCCAGCAAAACTGTGATGAGATGTCCGCGCGCGTGGATGTAGCGTTTCTCCATCTCGTAGAAACGGATTTCCCCGGCAAGCAGGCGGCGTACACAATCCAGATCGGCGGCGAGGTCGTCGGGATGGGTGATCTCTTGAAAAGTGCGGGTGAGCAGTTCGGCCTCGGAGTAGCCGACGAGAACGCAGATCGCGCGGTTGACCTTGAGCCAGCGGCCATCGAGCGCGACCAGCGCCATGCCGATGGGGGCAAGCTCAAACGCGTTGGAGAAGCGTTCCTCGCTTTCGCGCAACATTTTTTCCGAGCGCTGGTATTTGTCCACTTCCGTCTCAAGCGCGCCGTTGGTCTGCCCCAATTCCTGCGTCCGCTCGTCGAGCCGCGCCAACGTCTCTGACAATTGCGCGCGGCTGCGGCGCGCGGCCAGCAGCACGAACATGAACGCGCAAAAGGCCGCAACGCAGTTCAAGATGCCAAATATGACGGCGGTGTGCTTGATCGTGCCGAAGCCGGCAAACGTCGCATCGGCCTGTGCACCGGAAAATTGGTAGCCGAATTCTTTCAACGCGTTCGCGGCGGCTTCCACGCGTTCTGTCGACGGTGGGATGTCCTGATCCATTGACTCCATGGCGGCTGGAAAATCCGAGTCCACCAGACTCCGCACTTTTTGGAATTGCGCGCGCAGATCGTCAACCGCTCTTTCCAGATTCGCGGCGAGCTGCCGGCCTTCGCCCTCGGGCAAAAGTGTCCGGATGTTTTTCAACTCTAAACGCATTTGCAGCGCGATGGTGTCAGCCGCCTTCGCCTCGCGGGTTTTTTGCGCGTCTTGGGCAAAGAGATATTCGTAAGAATCAAGCCGGTAGAGCGCCAGATTTTCCTGCAACGACGCCAACTCCTTGAGCGCGGGCAGACCCTGATGTTCCAGCGTGACGGCGGTCTGCATCCCGGCATTGCACACCGCCCAGAGGATGACTGTCCGCACCACGGCGAAGACAAAAAGCAGGGAGACGACCAGCAGAATGTTGCGAAACGTCGACGCCAGAAACCGGACTCTCCGTGCGCGAGCCAGAGCGCCGTTTGCATCCGCTGTTTTGTTTGTTTGTATTTTCAATCAACGGAATTTTCTGCGTACGGCTTCACTTGATTTCTAGTTTCTTGACGCCTTTCAAATCGGCATTCGCCGGCACGAGCGCGATCGCACCCTTGGTCGAGGCGACGAATGCCACGAGCGAGGCGACATCGCTAATCTTGTCCGGTTGTTGCCCGCGACCGGAAAACACGATGCGTTGCCAGAATGTCCTGAAATAACTCGCGCCCATGCCGCTGACTTCGTTCAAAGCCACGTCGGTCGTACCTGTTTCATCGTCCAGCAAGGCAATGTCCACGTTCTGTCCGTCCGGCCAATACGTCGTCCGGTCGGTGTAAATGTTCTTCAACGCCGCCGCGCTGATGCTGTTCGCCGCCACGCCCTTGTTGACGATGACCACCACGCCGTCCAGCGCCGCCGCTGACAGCACACCCGCCAGCAACACCGCGCAAACCAAACCAATTTTCAGGAAAAAAGATTTCATGATCAAATGGTCAGAAACTGAAGGTCGTTTTCAGGTCAAGCATCCACCAGCCATTGCCGTTCCGAACCGGATTGTTAGCCGTGTCCTCCAACAGCCCGGTGCCACGGATGTAATGGCCCTCGATTTTGAATGTCCACCATTCGGTGACGTCACACCGCAGCGCGAGCGCGGCGTCTTTTTGATAGAACAGGGAATTATCAGACTGATGGGTGTCGCCATAGTATTCCGTGTAGTAGCCGCCCGCCTCGAACCATTTGTTGAAACGATACGCCGCGCTGCCATACCAGGTTAAAAGGTGGGTGTCCGGCGCGGCGGATTCGGGATAGTAGTCTCTGAAATATAATTCCGACTGAAACGTCCACGCTCGCCAAAGGTATTCGGCGGAGTATTGCTGAAACACTGCCTCGTTCCGGTTGTTGGGATGGATGGAGCCGCCGGGAATCTGGATAGTGGTGTTGAAATTGAACACGGGAACGACGCCACCGGCTACCCCAAAACGCAGACCATCAACCGGCGTGTTCCACCACAACTGCCCGCCGAACTCCCCGGCGGAATCAATTGAATCCAGATGGCCAGATGCGGGCAGGCTGTCGCGGATTTGCAGGGCGGCACCGCCATCCAGTGACGGATTGACCATGCCGCCATAAATTTCATAAGTCAAACTGCCCGCCCGCTGAAGCGGGATCGTGCCAAAAAATTCCCCGCCATCCAGCGACGCATAAAAATCCCGCCAACGCGCGTCATAAATTCCCTGCGGCAGCAGCACAAATGTCCGCGCCACATCCACGTCCTGGATGTCGTTGTAAATTCCCTGCGGCCGACGGATGCGGCCCGCACGGATGCCCAAATAATCATTGAACGTATATTCAGCCTGCGCGTAATCCAAAACCACATCGTAATTACCCGCTTCGCCCACATCGTAAGTGAAAGCTTGCGCCGAGATGCGCGTGCGCGGAAACGGATTGAAGGAAGCGTTCAAGGCCGCCTCGGTGAACTTGAACGAACCTTGCGAACTGTTGCCCAGATAATTGTATTTGCTCGAATATAAAAATCCCTGGCTGACAAATCCGTGAAAATCCACCGGCGGCATATTTGTGCCCAGATTCAATTCGTAGGCTTCCAGCGGGCCGACGGTGAACGTTGCCAGCAATGCCGGCAGAAGGACGGAAGCCAGCCGCCTGGTTGTATTTCCTTTCATGGTTTTCATGATTTTTGATCCGGTTCATTGACCGGCGCGTCTGGTTTCTGCGGGAACATGCTGTCGGTTTCATCATCTAGCATGGCGCGCACTTTGCGCGCCAGCGTGGCGGGCGCGTATGGCTTGGCCAGAAACGCAGTTCCGGCTTCAAGCACGCCATGTTGAGCAATGGCGTCGTCCGTGTAGCCCGACGTGAACAGGATTTTGAGTCCGGGATAAGTTATCTTCAGCCATTCGGCCATCACCTTGCCGCTCATCACCGGCATGATGACATCGGTGACCACGAGGCGGATCGGCGGGTCTTTGTGTTCGCGCGCGACGCGTAGCGCGTCTTGACCGTTGTTGGCGCTCAACACGGTGTAGCCTTGCGCTTCCAAAATGCCGCAGGCCAGATGCCGTACCGACGGCTCATCTTCTACGAGCAATAAGGTTTCCGTCCCGCGCGGCAACGCTCTGGTCGGGATTGGTTTGGCGGCAAGATTCAGCCCTTGCCCGACGCGTGGAAAATAAATCTTGAAGGTCGTGCCTTGTCCCAGTTCGCTCTGCACTTCAATGTGGCCGGCACATTGCTGAACGATGGTCTGGCACGTCGCCAGTCCCAAACCGGTTCCTTTGCCCGCCGGTTTCGTCGTGAAGAATGCCTCGAACAAACGTTTCTTCACTTCGTCGGCCATGCCAGTTCCCGTGTCGCAGACGCTCAACATCGCATAGTCACCGGGAATAATTCCGGCGTGGGTGTGTGCGTTGTGTTTATCAAAGGTGACATTTTCGGTGGCGATGGTGAGCTTGCCGCCGTTGGGCATCGCGTCGCGCGCGTTGACGACGAGGTTCATCAGCAACTGCCCGACATAGCCGGAATCGGCCTTGATGCAACCGGTTTCTTTTCCAGGAACCATGGTGAGCGCGATGTTTTCACCGATGAGCCGGTGCAGCATTTTGTGCATGTCAGTCACTACTTCATTCAGATCGAGCACGACAGGTCGCACGGTTTGTTTGCGGCCGAAGACGAGGAGTTGCTGCGTCAACCCGGCGGCGCGGTCAGCGGCGTGCAAAATTTCATCAACGTATTTTCGTAACGGGCTATCCGGTTCAAGGTTTTCCGTGATCAGATTGCTGTAACCCATGATGATGGCGAGGATGTTGTTGAAGTCATGCGCCACGCCGCTGGCGAGATGACCGACCACCTCCATTTTTTGCGCCTGAATGAACTGCGCCTCCAATTTTTTGTGTTCCACCCGCTCTTCAACATCCTGCATGGCGCGGCGCACGGCGGGCACGAGCCGCGTGAGATGTCCCTTCAAAACATAATCCGTTGCGCCGCTCTTGAGCGAATCCACGGCGCGATCCTCGCCCAGCGTGCCGGACACGAAGATCAAAGGAATGTCCGGCCAGCGTTCATGGGCAATCTTCAAGCCTGACAACCCGTCAAACGTCGGCAGCCGGAAATCCGAGAGAATCAGGTCAATGCCGCCGCGTTCGAGCGCCGCCACAAAGGCTTCGCAGTCTTGCACGCGCGTGGTCGTGCAATGGATGTTCCCGGCTTCGAGAGTGGAAATGATGAGCGCGGCATCGTTGGGATCATCTTCCAGATGCAGGATGTTTAGTGGTGATTTCATTTTTTACCTCATTCTTTCCGGGAGCAATGACTTTACCGCTGACAACCGAAGTTTCTTCTCTCCCTGTTTGCGGCGGCGGTTCGTTGACCGCCGCCCAAAAGACGCCAAGTTTTTTCACCGCCGCCATGAACTCGTTAAAATCCACCGGCTTCACGACGTAAGCATTCACGCCGTGCTTGTAAAATTCGACCAAGTCCGGCGTTTCGCGCGAGGAAGTCAGCACCACGACCGGAATGATTTTCAAATGCTCGTCGGCCTTGATGGTCTTCAAAACTTCCAGCCCGTTGACCTTCGGCATCTTGTTGTCGAGCAGGATGAGGATGGGATTGTTGCCCGCGCGCATCTGGAATTTTCCACGGTGGTAAAGATAATCCAGCGCCGCCGCGCCGTCGTGGACGACGAAAACTTTGTTGGCCAGATTATATTCTTCCAGCGCGGCCAGCGTCAGCTCGACATCCCGCAAATCGTCTTCGACCAGCAGGATGTTTTTGATGTTGCTAATTGGTGTGTCCATAAGGGTGGCGTCCTTACCTTGCGCCTTGCGTTGGCACAAAGATATGTATTTCGGAGTTTATTATTTTAGTTTCCATCGCCGCCTCCGTTTGGTTTGGGAATTGAAAAATAAAAGGTCGCGCCGCCGTCCACCGCGCCTTCCGCCCAGACGCGACCGCCGAACCGGTGAATGATGCGCTGGACATTCGCCAGCCCGATGCCCGTGCCTTCGAACTCCTCGCTGCTGTGCAGGCGTTGAAACACGCCGAACAGTTTGTGGGCGTATTGCGGATCAAAACCCGCGCCGTTGTCCCGCACGAAGATGACGTTTTCGCCGTTTTTGCCGGGCGCAGCGCCGATTTCAATTTTCGCCTCGGCGCGCTGGCTGGTGAATTTCACCGCGTTGGAAATCAAATTGACGAGCACCAATCGCAGCAGCGCGCGGTCGGCGCACACGGGCGGCAGCGGGTGGATTTTCCACAGAATTGTCCGCGCGTTCGTCTCCGCCTGAAAATCGCCCAGCGTCTCCCGCACCAGCGCGTCGAGACTGATGTTTGCTTTCTGGATTTCCGCGCGCCCGACGCGCGAGAATGTCAGCAGATCGTCAATCAAATTTCCCATCCGCTTGGCCGAACTGGAAATCGTGTTCAGATAACCCACGCTTTTTTTGGACAACGAAGGCGCGGCGTCTTTGTGCAGCAGTTCCACAAAGCCCATGACGTGGCGCAGCGGCGCGCGCAGATCGTGGGAGACGGAATAACTGAACGCCTCCAGTTCCTCGTTGGCGGATTTTAACTGCGCCGTGCGTTCGGTGACGCGCTGCTCCAGCTCGATATTTAGCTCGTGGATTTTTCCCTCCGCCGCCTTACGTTCCGTGATGTCCATCACCGCACCGTGAAAATTCAAAGCGTTGCCCGCGCCGTCGCAATCAACCCGCCCGCGTGCTTGCAGCCAGCGCAATTCGCCGTCTTTTTGCCGCACACGATACGCAATATCGTAATGGCCGCAGGACTGTATCGCGCGGGCGAGGCTGTCGGCGACATCCGGCTGGTCTTTCTCAAAAACGGCCTGAAGATAGGCTGCCGCCGGCAGGCCTTTTGCCGCTTCGGCCGTTTCAATTGAAAACATGCGCGCGGTGAATTCGTCGGCGGTCAAACAGTCATTTGGAATGTCCCAAGTCCAGGTCCCAATCGAACCGGCGGCGAGCGTTGATTTGAGCCGTGCCTGGATTTGACGTAGCGACTCTTCGATCCGCTTGCGCTCACTGATGTCGCGCGCCACTTTCGACACGCCGGTGACTTTGCCGGCGGCATCCTTGATGGGTGACGCTGTGACCGAGATGTCAATCAACCGACAGTCCTTGGTTTGTCGCAGGGTATCAAAATGCTCGACGCTTTTCCCGCGCTTGACCTGCTCCAGAATCTGATTTTCCTCATCCTGCCGGTCGGCGGGAATCAGCCGCATGATGGAAGCGCCCACCATTTCGCCCGCCGTATAGCCAAAAATCTTTTCCGCACCCCGGTTCCAACTCGTGATGGTGGAATTCAGGTCTTTGCCGATAATGGCGTCGTCTGAAAATTCAACGATGGACGCCAGCCGGATTAAAGCGGCTTCCGTCTGCTTGCGCGCGGTGATATCGCGGATGTTGCATTGAATAACGTTTTTGTCGCCCGCCTCATACACGTTGCTGACAAACTCCACGGCGATGTGGCGGCCATCCCGCGTTTTCAGCGGCAAATCTTCGTAGCGCACATAGCCGTCTTTTTGCAACCGCGACAGCATCACTTTGTTCTCCTCAATGTCCTTGAACGGACTCAATTCGCCGACGGTTTTGCCCATCATTTCCGCGCGGGAAAACCCCAGCAGGTTGAAAAGAAAAGGATTCACATCGTTGATGCGTCCGGTGTCACAGTCCAGAATCAGAATGCCATCCTTCGCCGCTTCGAACAGCCGGCGATAACTCAATTCGGAGGCGCGGAGCGACTGCTCCATCGTCCACGTCTTGGCCTGTTCGGTCTTTGTCTCGGCTTGTTCTCTCCTTGTCTCCGCCTGTTCCCTTTGCATCCCGGCTTGTTCAATTCGTGTCTCGGCCTGCTTCGTGCGCGTTTTAGCTTGATCGGCCTGCGTTACAACTTGCTCGGCGCGTGTCTTGGTTTGATCTGCGCGCGTCTCCGCCTGCTCGGTCCGGATTTGAGATTGCTCGGAGTGCGTCCCGGCTTGCCGCGTCTGCGTCTCGGCCTGCTCCGTGTGCGTTCTGGCTTGAACTGTCTGCGTTACCGCTTGCTCCGAGCGCGTCTTGGCCTGTTCAATGTGCGTTCTATCTGCCTGCAAAATCCGCGTGTCGGCATCCGGCAGGTTCCCGTCTTTGTCTTTTTTGCTCATGATTTCAGTCGCCGTCTAATTTATTTTTGCCACGGAATCTGACTTCCAAATCGAACAACTTTGGGAGTTATGTTCTGATGATGCGCACAAGCAGAAGCCGGCCGCCATGGGGTGTTCACCCCATGGACGCAGGGCGACGATTGGCACACATTCAGGGAGGCTGACCCAGCAACCCGGTCGGCGATGTAATCGTATCAATGAAACAAATCACCGTCCTGCTAGCGGACGATAACTCGCTAGTGCGCCGGGACATCAGGGAGATGTTGGAAGTCGAAAAAGATATTAAAGTTGTCGGCGAGGCAAAAAATGGCCGCGAGGCCGTCGCTCTGGTTAAAAAACTCCGCCCGAACTTGGTGCTGATGGACGTGGCGATGCCGCTGTTAAATGGTTTGCAAGCCACGCGCCAGATTCTCAAGGCCGTCCCCGCCACCAAAGTGCTCATGCTCTCCATCCATCAGGATGCAGTGTATATCGAAGAAGCGACCCGATCCGGCGCGAAGGGCTATCTCATCAAGCACACCGTCGTCAACAGCCTGTGCCGCGCCATCCGGCAAGTTCACAAGGGGAAAACGTTGTTTAAACCCATGCTGCCCGGCCATCTCAACCAAGAGCATCCTACCCAAAAAAACATAATCCCCGTCCCATTAAAAGCGCGAACAGCCAAGTGATTCCGTCCAACGGGACAACAGGAAATCACACAGGCAATTTTGTTTTGGGCGAACAAACTATTCTTACTCCAGCGCGGCAGCATGGATTATTTTTTCGGCGCGCGTAATTCCGACCAAAGCGAGCCGGCCAGTTGCGCGCCTTGTAAAATAGTTTTCAGCCACGAAGGTTTTTCGGCAACCGGAGCCGATTTTTTTTTGCTGCGGAAAGCGGCTAGGCCGACCATCAATTTAACGGCGGCTGAGGCAAAGGCAGTGATGGTTTGCGCCTGATTGGCCAGCGCGTGAACTTCGCCTGAGATCGTCTGTAATTCCTGGACGAGCTGCGCGCGATTGAGTTCGCTTTCCGCGATCAAAAGTTTTTTCCGCGAGGCGAGCGGGCTCATGCGAGGATTTTCTCTAGGCACGCTCGGTCTTTGCGGAGCTGGTCGAGCGTGGCGGAAAGCATCTGCCAGTTGCGTAGCAGACCAATAAGCCGTCGGTAAAGAAAAATTCCCGCCGCCGCGTAAAGCGCCGTCAAAATGAAAAGCACGGCCACGGGTGACCACGCCCACAGCAAAACCACGATGGCCGCCGTGAGCGTCAGTCCCGCGAGCAGGCCGAACGCCGCCACGCCGAACGCCAGCAGGATGGCCTGCAGATGGCGTTCACGTTCTTCCTGCACTTCTACTGCGAGCAGTTCGAGGCGGTTTTCACCGATGGTCGCCAGCCGGCGCACGAAATGTTTCGAGGTCGCGGCGAGTTGACGGAGACTGGAGCCGGATTCTTCCATAACGAAATCAGTCGGAGTTGCGGGAACAACGGCGCGCGAGGAGAAAACCAAGTATAGCCCCGACGCCGACGCCGATGGCGATGGCTTGATACGGATTCTCGCGAATGGTCTGGTCGGTGACTTTGGCGCCGGCGACGGCTTTGTCGCGGAGGTTGCCGGCAAGCTCCTTGCCGCGTTCGAGTGCGGCAGCGAGGCGATGACGGGCTTCGCCGACTTTTTCCCCGGCGACATCGGCGGTGGCGGCCATCAACGCGCGTGCGTCTTCGGCAAGTGTTCCTAGATCCGGGCTGGCGGCTGGTGTGTGTTTGTTCATATTATTTTTTGTTTTTCTGGCTGGTTTCTTTTTTCAACGGCAAATTTTCCGCGTCGGACAGGTGCGCCGCTTCCGGCGAACTGGCCACTTTCAAAATTGAATTCCTCCCGCCAAACGGATTGGCGACGGATTCTCTGGCGTTGGGATCGGGCATCCATTTTCCGTCCACGACGAGGCAGTATTCGTAAGTGCCGGGCGCGAGCGAAGTTTCCTTCCACCAGTTGCCGACGCCGGAGGAATGCAGCGCCTTGGCCTCGGGCTGCCAATGGTTGAACGTGCCCGCGACACAGACGGTGTGCGCCGTCGGATGCGAAAATTCAAAGCGAACGGGCACGAGTTTGATTTCGGCGGCGGGGAGATTGTTGTGATTATGATTATGTTTCATGCGGGTAAAAAATCGGGTGTAGTTGGACGGCGGATTACGAGTGGACTTGCGGGACGCGGATGTCGCCAGCGTGATTGATGACGCCAAAGGCCGACAGCAGCCACACGACCACGCAGATGACCACGACGATGTTGAGAATCTTTTTGATCTTCGCATCCATCGGGATGTAGGCGTTGACCAGCCAGAGCAGCACGCCGACGACGATCAGCGTGATGACAATAGAAATCAGTGACATGGCGGGCCTTGGTTGGGGACGAAAAATTTATTCTTCATGGCCTAGATTAAGCGCGGGGAGTGCGCGGACGCCATGGGGTGTTCACCCCATGCAAGATTTTTGATCGTGCTTTTAGTTTCCGGGAAGCAACCGGCCACACACGCCGCGTGAAATCTAAAAATCCTGTCCGCCAAGATGGATAGGTTCGGCTATTTTAGCGGCGGAGGCGCGGCCTAGTTGTAGTTGAAAGACCACCCAAGAAAACCAAGCTCCGTAGGAGCGACATCTGCCGGAATATGCCGCTCCTATGGAGCTGATGCATAAATGATGCGCGGTTCTACAAAGATGGCGCACCTACGGCGCTGAAGGCGGAACGCGCGGGCGGTGTGTAAAATGGTTTGAGCAAATCACCGGAGAAAAAACGCACGTTATTTTTCTTTCGCGGCAGCTCGTGCCTGCGCGGCTATATTCGTGGGATTATTTTCCCGGAGGTCTTTTTCCTCCTGTTGGTTGGCGCGTTCTTCAACCGCATTGATTTCAATCTCAGTGGCTTTTTTCGATTCGCGGTCAACCGTCTGCTCAAGAGTCGAAATACCGCTGTAAAATTTCTTGATGGCGACAACACATGATAAACTGGTGGTTAAATCAGTTTCATGGCGAAGGAGAAACTCATCCACCGCTTTTCTGCCATCAATAGCCACCTTCGACGCCTCAAAGAGTCCTGACGTCCCGAGGCCTTTCTTATCCAATGCCGGAGGCAAATTGGCAGCCGCCTGTAATACTCCATCTAATATTCGGTTCAACTCGACGTTTTCCTGCTCGCTGAGCGGCTTTCCGTAACCGGGTCGAAAAATATCGTGCTGCACATCAGTTAATTCCTGACGGAGTGGTCCGACGATGGTGGTCTTGGACATTTCATTCAGTTGCCTTGTTTTGTCCGGCATCGCAGCTTCAAAGCGACCCAAAGCAGCCGCATACTGTTGTTGAGCTTCCTTACGCTGCTGCACATCTTCCGGAATCTTGCGATACGGCAAAGTCATCACATTCTCTGAAAGCTCAAGGATTAATTTCGCCATCCTTGCGCTCTTGTATTCCGCAGTAATGTTTTGGCTGACCTCTTGTTGAATTGTTTTCAACCGGGCCGCAATGGATTGTTCAAATTCATTAGTCAATCCGGGAGACAATTCGGCGCGCGTATTGTTAATCTGGGCGTTTAGCACATCCAAGGCGCTCTTGTAATTTTGATCGAGCAATCCAGAAACACGCTCCGCACGAGTCTTTTCAATCAGCACAGTCGTTGTTCCCGCCGCAAGCAATACGACTACGCCCGCAATCACTGCTGTTTGCACTTTTGTCCATGCCATAAATTTTAATGCTCCTTTTACGATTGTTAAAGTTGCCGTTCCCGCCGCCGCGCCTTTGGCCACGGCCACGACAGAAATGGTTTGCACCAGCGTCACCGGTGCGGCTTGCACGGAGTTCGCGGCCACCGCGCCGGCAATCACCGTGACGGTCAGCGTCATGCCCTGCTTCACCAGTTTGGCGCGCAGTTTGTCCAGCGCACGGGTCACGCGTTTCTGCGCAGCGTCTGCGCCAATGCCCAGGGCGGCGCCCACTTCATCCAGCGGGCGTTGCTCGTAGATGCGCAGCACAATGGCGTTGCGGTCGGCCGCGCGGAGCTGGGCCACGGCGGCATCCAGCAGCGGGGCGATCTGCAGCCACGCGTCCGCCGTCGTTTCGCCCGGGCGCGAGGAGTCCGCCGGCTGGTCAAGTTGGGATTGCATATAGGCTTCCTGTTCGCGTTGCTGGCGGCGGCGTTCGGTCTTCAACGCATCGCGCGCGGCGAAGTGCGCGGTGCGGCAGAGCCAGCCGGGCAGGACGGTGTGCGCGCCCAGCCCGGCGGCCTTGCGCGCAAGGATGATGAAGACGGCCTGGGTGATCTCGCCAGCGAGCTGCGCGTCGCCCACCTGCCGCAGCGCCGACGAGTGGACCAGGGCGACGTGGCGTTCCACGAGCTGCGCAAAAGCGGCCTCGGACTGGCGGTCAACGTATTCGGCAAGCAGTTGGGCGTCGGTTGGCATCTCACCTATTAAACGGACACCGGGACGTAAATCCGACAAGAAAGTTGAAGTTATGTTTGCCCGCAACCGGCCGCCGACCAGACCGCCACCACCACGCGCTCGACACTAATGCCGTTCATGCACCGGAAATCAATCGGGCATTCACGCAGAAAACACGGCGCGCACGGCGCGTCGGATTGCAAAATTTTTGCGTTGGCGGAAAAAATAGGGCCGGTCAGTTCCGGCGAGGTGCTGCCAAACGGCACGACCACCGGCGTGCCGAGCGCGGCGGCGACGTGCATCGGCCCGGTGTCATTCGTGAGCAGCACGCGGCAAAGTTTCAGCAGCGCCATCAACTCGCGCAGCGAGGTTTGGCCGGCCAGATTCAAAGAATTAAAGTTGGCGGATGGAAGCTGGCTGGCGATCTGGCTCGCGATGACCGCGTCGCTTTTGCCGCCGAACAAAAGCCAGACGCAATTGGTGCGCTGTTGAATTTCTTTGGCGGCGGCGGTAAATTTTTCCACCGGCCAGCGCTTGGCCGGGCCGTATTCCGCGCCGGGATTCAGGCCCAAAATTGGCGCGGTAATTTTGCCCAGACCGAATTTTATTTTTACCGCTTCAATCTCTTCCGGCGTCACGGACAACAGCGGCGCGAGCGGCTCCGCGTTTGCGCCCAGTGCGGCGGCCAGATGAAGATACTCAAAAATCTGGTGCGCTGATCTTGGAATTTCCGGATTCCGGATTCCGGATTCCGGATTCGGCGAAACAAGCCGCTGGATTTCAGATTTAGAACGCTTATGCATTTTCACCGCGCCCGCGCGCGGCGCGACAGTTTGAGTCAGGAAAAAATTCCGCCAAGGTCGCGCACAGCCGACCCGCTGCGGAATTCCGGCAAGAAAAACTTCCAGCGCCGAGCGTGGCGAATTCGGCAGCACCAGCGCGAGGTCAAATTTTTCAGCGCACAGTTTTTTGGCGATGGCGAATAAATTTTCGTCAGCGGTAAAAGAAATTATTTCATCCACCGCCGGATGATGGCGCCACAGGTCGCGCAATTTTTCCGGGCCGAGCAGCGCGATGTGCGCGCCGGGAAATTTTTCCCGCAGCCGGATCAGCGCGGGCGTGGTCATCACCGCGTCGCCGAGCCAGTTGGTTCCACGAAGCAAAATGCGGCGCGGCGGATTTTTGAAGCACACGCTCATGTCAATTTTTCCAGCGGCGATGCACCCAGAACCAGTTGGCGGGGTCGCGGCGCACGGCGGTTTCAAGCGCGCGGTTCACGTCGCGCATGATGTCTTCGGACGAACGCGGCTGGCCGTTTGCGTGCGTCAGAATCCGTTCACCGGCTTCCAAGCGCCATTGCGCCAGCGCCACTCGATAACAGATGGCGGTGAAAAGTTCCGCGTCGTAACGCAGCGCCAGAATCGCCGGCGCGAGGCCGGTGTTGCAGTCGTGGCCGAGAAACGGCGCCCGCAGCCCACGCGAACTCTGGTCGGCCAGCAGGCCGAGCAGGATGCCGCCGTGATTCAGCCGTTCGCGCAGTTCCGCGCCGCCGCTGCGCCGCTCGAAAAACAGGCAGCCGTTTTTTCCACGCAAACTTTGCATGAGGCGGTTCAGCGCCGGTTGTTTCAGCGCGCGATAAGTGGTCGCGCCCTGATAATCAGTTCGGAGATCGTGGATGCGCGCGTAGAGTTCAAAGTTGCCAAAGTGACCGATCGCCATGACGGCGTTGCGGGTGAGCTTTTTTTCGACCTTGGGCGGAAGCTGGTCGAAGCCGTAAAATTCCAAGTGCGGCTTCAATTCGTCAAAACTCATCGCGGCGGTTTTGATGGCAGACAGATAATTTTCGCCGATGCGCCGGAAATTTTCCTGCGCGATGGCGCGGATTTCTGCCGCCGATTTTTCTTTGGCAAAACACATCGTCAGATTTTGCAACGTCACGCGGCGATGGCGGGCGTCGAGGTGAAACGCGAGCGCGCCGCCCGCGCGTCCGAGGCGCGCGACAAACTTGAGCGGCAGCATTTGGACGCACGCAATGAAGGCGCGGGCGAGCCAGTAAAGCACGGAATTCATTAGCGAAAACAGATTTTACGCACGCAATCTTGAAAGTCGTTTGCGCCGCTGACGATCTTGATTTCAACGCGCATGAAATAAAACGGCACGTCGCGCCGGTCAATTTTGGGGAAGCGCACGGCGTCCTTCTGCGTGGTGACGATGATTTCCGCCTGCCGTTTTTTGGCGCGGTTGATGGCGTTCAAAATTTCCTGTTGCGTGAAACGGTGATGGTCGGCGAAGCGCTTGGAATAGACGAGTTCGCCGCCGAGCTTCACGAGGCTTTGCTCAAAACTTTCCGGCTGCGCGATGCCGCTCAACGACGCGACTTTTTTGCCGGCGAGCAAATCAAGCCCTTTGCGTTCGCCGGTGAAAACGTCTTCAAAATAAAGCGGCTGGTGGATGCACTCGATGATGGCGGCGGTGGAATTTAAGGAGGCGATGCGCTGGCGAAGCTCGGCGGTTTTGCCGTCGCTCTTGGTGATAAAAATCGTGTGGGCGCGCGCGAGGTGCGACGGCGGTTCGCGCAACGTGCCGCGCGGCAGCAAATGTTCGTTGCCAAACGGCTGCTGGCGGTCAATCAAAACCACGTCGTGGCGGCGACCGCGCAAATCCCAATACTGAAAACCGTCGTCGAGCAGCAGGGTGTCGCAGCCAAATTTTTCAATCGCGTAACGCCCGCTTTTCACGCGGTCTTTGTCCACGAGGACGACGACGTCTTTGAGATTTGACGCGAGCATATAAGGTTCGTCGCCAGCCATTTCGGAATCGAGCAAAAGCGATTTGCCGTTGGACACGACGCGCGGCGGCGTCTGGTCGGCGCGCAATAGAATCCGGTTGAGCAACCGCCGGTGCAGCGGCGCGGGTTTGGAACGGTAACCGCGCGAGAGGATGGCGACGTTACGGCCGGCGTCGCGAAGTTCGCGCGCGAACTTCTCGACGACGGGCGTTTTGCCCGTGCCGCCGACGGTCAGGTTGCCGATCGCGATGACCTGCACGCCAAGCGTCTTGTCGCGGAGGATGCGGAAATTATAAAGCCAGCGGCGGATTTTTACCGCGACCTGAAAAAATTTCGAACTGCCGAAGAGTGCGGCACGCGTGAGGTTGGCCTTCCAATCGCGGCGCTCCTCGAAGATGACTTCGAGGACAAAAGTTTCAACGGCTTCAATCCAGGCCCGGAACGTTTCACGCATCGCCGGTCAATGTGCCAAATCCGGCGGGAGTTTTGAATTTTTAATTTTAGATTTTTAGTTGAAGCCGTGTTCCGTCGCTTAACTGAAAATTAAAAACTTAAAACTAAAAATTTATTTTAATAACCGAGCTTGGCGACTTCCTGTTGCAACGCGAGCTGGAAATCCTGCACGTCGGCGGCGGATGGTTTGTAGCCGGTCTGTTTCGGCACGACGCCGAGGCGACCGGTCTGGTCAAGATACCAGTCGGCCAACTGGCCGTCGCTGAACGCGACCTTGCCACTGATCATCGCGCCGGGCTTGGTGATTTGATCCACGCTGACGGTGACTTTGCTGCCGGCGGGCGGCGGCGCGACGGGATTTGCATCCAGCGGCGAAGCGGTCGGCGGTGGCGCGACAACTTTCGGCGGTTCCAGATCTTTCGGCGTGAGTTTCAAATCGTCCACCAGAAAACGCGCCTCCATGTAAGTCAGCTTGAGGCCGAATTCGGCGGCGAGGCGGTTCTGGATTTCCGAAAGTTTGGCGCCGTCGGCAATCCATTTGGTGACGGCAAGTCTCTGGGCTTCGTCTAATTTCATGCAACCAGTCTAATAAAAAATTACGCGAAATCCAGTCTCAAGCGCGCCGCGCAATTTGTGCGCGCAAAAGTTTTGTTGCGCAGAGTTTGCGCGGTGCGTTCGGTGGATTCATTGCGAAAATCCGTTTTATCGTTCTGGCACGTTCCTTGCATTGGGGAGGTCATCCAGTGGCGTCACGCGTTTGTGCCGCCACCGAATCAACACCACACAACCAAAAGAAATCAAATGAAACTAAATCGCATCATCACAGCGTGCGCGATGGCGGCCACGCTGGCCATCAGCGCGAACAGCCTGCTCGCGCAGGACAATGGTAACGGCGCACCCGCCAATGCCGGCGGCGGCGAACCTAGCGGCGGTCAACGGCGCACTTGGGATCCGGCGCAAATGCAGCAGCGGATTCTAGATCGCATTCAAGATCAACTCGGCTTCACCAACGACACAGATTGGGACGCGGTGAAACCGCTCGTGCAAAAAGTCATGGACGCCCGCCGCGATGTGTTGGGCGGACAATTGCGCGGGATGTTCGGCGGTGGTCGCAATCGCGGTGGTCAAGGCGGACCCGGCGGCGGAATGTTTGGCCAGACCAGTCCCGAACAGGACGCGTTGCAAAAGGCGATTGACGACGACGCCCCGACGGCACAGATCAAGGATTTACTCGCCAAATACAAGGAAGTGCAAAAGGCCAAACAGGCCAAGCTGGAAGCCGCGCAGGACGACCTCAAGGCCGTTCTGACCACCAAGCAGGAAGCACAGGCTTATCTGCTTGGCCTAGTCCGGTAACACGACAAAGAGAAAGCTGACGATTCATGGCCGTCGCACCTGTTCAAGATAATCCGACAAAGCAGTTGCTGGAACGCATGGTCGCGTCCCGGCAACTGTCTTCGCTGGATGCGGACGCTCTGCTCCGCGCCCAACCGAACGTCGCGAGCGAAGAAGAAATTCTCCGCTGGCTTGCGACCGAATACGGCCTCGGCTTCACGACGCTCGAAGACGTAGAGCCGGATCGTCAGCTTCTTTCGCTTTTTCCAGCGCGCATTTTGCTGAAGGAAGAATTGCTTCCGCTCAAGCGCGACAACGGCTCGGTCGAAGTCGCGACCAGCCGCCTTTTCGCTACGCAAGGTTTTGACGCGCTGAAAACTTTGACCGGTTTAAATCTCAAACCAATTCTGTCCACGAGCGAAGCCATCCAGCGTGAAATTAAAAAAAATCTTGGCGTCGGCGCGGATACGATCGGCACGCTTGAAGAAGAAAAAGGAATTCAGGTCGTTGATGAAAATGCCGAAGGCAACAATCTCGACGACGGCGCGGAAGACGAGGCCTCGATCATCCGCTTCGTCAATCAGGTTTTGAAGGACGCGATTGAACTACGTGCCTCGGACATTCATCTCGAACCGTTCGAGGACGAATTCAAAATACGTTATCGCATTGACGGCGAGCTTCAGGAAGTTCCCGTGCCCGGCCAGCTGAAACAATTTCAGCCCGCCATCGTTTCCCGAGTAAAAATTTTGAGCCACCTCAATATCGCGGAAAAACGGTTGCCGCAGGACGGTCGCATCAAAGTCCGCATTGATTCCAGCGAGGTGGATATTCGCGTTTCGGTGATTCCGATGTTGCACGGCGAGGCTGTCGTGATGCGTTTGCTGCGGCAAAATTCCACGCTCCGTGGCCTCAGCCAAATCGGCATGGCGCAACGCGAGTATCAGCATTTCAAAAATGTTCTTGGTCTGCCGCACGGAATTATTCTTGTCACCGGTCCGACCGGTTCTGGCAAAACGTCCACACTTTACACCGCGCTCAACGAGATCAACGACGCGGTTCGCAAAATTATTACGGTTGAAGATCCCGTTGAATATCAGCTCAAAGGCGTCAACCAGATTCAGGTCAACGAAAAGTCCGGCCTGACGTTCGCGCGCGGTTTGCGTTCCATTTTGCGCCACGATCCGGACGTGATTCTCATCGGCGAAATCCGCGATGCCGAAACCGCGCAGATCGCGGTGCAAGCGTCGCTCACCGGCCATTTAGTTTTTTCCACGTTGCACACCAACGACGCGCCGGGCGCGCTCACGCGGCTCGTGGACATGGGCGTCGAGCCGTATCTCGTCGCCTCGTCGCTCGAAGCCGTACTCGCGCAACGCCTCGTCCGCGTCTTGTGTCCGCATTGTAAAAAACCTGACACTTCCGAACGCGCGCAGGCATTCAAATTGAAACTCGGCATCGCGGCGGACAAAATAATTTTCAAATCCGTCGGCTGCCGCGAGTGCCGCAACACCGGATTTTTCGGTCGTCACGCCATTTTTGAATGGATGGACACCAACGAAGAAATCCGTCAATTGATTTTGAAATCAGCTTCCACCGACCAAATCCGCGCCGCTGCCCGCCGCGACGGAATGCGCACGCTAGCCGAAGACGGCTGGCGTTTGGTCGCCGCTGGCGTCACGACCGTCGAAGAAGTTTTGAGCGTCACGACCGCGAAAGAAGTCGAGAGCGCGACCAAAAACCAAACCGGCGAATCCGCTGCGAGCATTGCGGTGGCAGCGTAATATCATTTTTCCATGCCCACGTTTTCCTATCGCGCGCTGAAGTCCGACGGCAAAATTGCCGAGGGCTTGCTTGACGCCGGCAGTCGCCCCGACGCGCTGCGGCAGATCGAGACGCTCGGCCTGCGGCCGGTGAACGTGGCGGAAAAAATTGGCGCGGCGAAGAAAAATGGTTCGGTCGCGCCAGCATCGGCTGGGAATATTTCCTTAAAGTTCGAGTCTAAAAAAGTTTCCGCGAAGGAACTGGAAAATTTCACGCGCTTGCTTTCAAGTTTGCTCGCGGCGGGCGTGCCATTGAGCCGCGCGCTGGTGATTTTGCAGAAAGAAGCGGCTTCGCCGGCGTCGAAAGCGCAGTGGAAACAGATTCACGATTACGTCGTGGACGGTTTGTCGCTCGCGGACGCGATGGCGAAATCGCCAGAAACTTTTCCGCGCGTCTATGTCGCGATGGTCGAGGCCGGTGAAGCGGGTGGATTTCTCGACGTGGTGCTCGCCCAAATCGCGGAATTTCAATCGCGCGAAAAAGAACTGCGCTCGAAAGTGATGACCGCGATGCTCTATCCGTGCATTTTGCTGGCACTCGCGCTGGGGGTGCTGGTTTTGCTGCTCGTTTTTTTCATCCCCAAATTCCAGCGGATGTTCGAGAACATCCATGGTTCGTTACCGCTAATCACGCAAGTCATCATCGGCGCAAGCCAGTGGGTGCGCGCTTATGGATTGCTGGCTGCAGCGGGGTTGGTAGGAATCTTTTTTCTGGTGCGCACATGGTTCGCCTCGGAAAAAGGCAAGCGCACCTGGGAAGGTTTGGTTTTGAAAACTCCGCTCGTCGGTCCGCTCATCGCGCAATTTGCGATGGCGCGTTTCTGCCGGATGCTCGGCACGCTGATCGGCGCGGGCGTGCCGCTCGTGCATGGCCTGAATGTCGCGCGGCGCTCGATTGGAAATCAAATTCTTGTGGACGCCGTCAGCCATTCCATCGAACGCGTGCAGCAGGGTGGACGGCTCGGCCAAAGCCTTGGCGATTGCAAAGCACTTTTTTCCGGCTCGACGCTGGAGATGATTTCGGTCGCGGAAGAAAGCGGCAAGCTCGACGGCGAACTTGTCCGCATCGCGCTTGTCACGGAAAGCGATTTGGATCGCAATTTGAAAACTGCCGTGGCGTTCGCCGAGCCGCTGATGCTGTTTTTGATTGCCGGATTTATTGGTACAATTTTCATCGGCATGTTGCTGCCGGTGCTAACCATGAGTGAATACATCAAATAAAATCACATTTATGACAATCAATATGAAAAACCATCGGGGGGACGAGCACTGCGAGTCCCTGAACAGCAAGGAAAATATAACTTGGGGGACGCTTGGAACTCATCCCTCCGGCAAGTGCGCGTTCACGCTTGTGGAAATCCTGCTAGTTGTCGTCATCATCGGCATTCTTGCGGCGCTGGTGATTCCGAAAATCGCCGGCACGGGCGAGCGAGCGCGCGTCACGGCCGCTATTGCTGACATCAACGGCGGCATCAAGTCCGCACTCGGCCAATATGAAGTGGACAACGGATTTTATCCGAAGAGCCTGCAAGATTTGATCGTCGCGCCGGGCGACGCGAAAAACTGGCACGGGCCGTATTTCGATCCGCCGAAGCTGCCGGTGGATCCGTGGGGCAATCCTTACATTTATTATTATCCCGGCAAGCACAACACGAGTTCCTACGACCTGCTTTCGGTCGGGCCGGACGGCAAGGAAGGAACGGACGATGACATTGGCAACTGGACAAAATAATTTTCGCCGATGCGCCTTCACGCTGATCGAATTGATTCTCGTGCTGGCGTTGCTAGTGATCATCACGTCCATCGCGGTGCCGGCGATGTCCCGTTTTATTCGCGGACGCGCGCTGGATTCCGAGGCGCGGCGGCTGTCGGCGCTAATGCACGCGGCGCAGAGCCGTGCGGTTTCCGAAGGGATGCCGATGATGCTGTGGGTGGATGAAAAAAACGGAACATACGGACTCGAAGCGGAAACGAGCGGACTAAACGGCGACGCGAAGGCGGAAGATTTGGACGTGGATTCGACGTTGCAGATCGCGGTTTTAAATTTGGGAACGGGCGCGCAGACGACATTTAAGAATTTGCCGGCAATAAGATTTTTGCCGGACGGCACGGTGGACGAGACCAGTCCGCAGACGCTGGAGTTACAGGATTCAGCCGGCTCCGCGCGCTGGCTAGTCGAAACGAAAACGCGCACGGGTTATGAAGTTAACAACGTCGCCCAATAATAAATGCGCGGCGAAGTTCGGTTGCCGGGCGTTCACGCTGGCGGAAGTTTTGGCGGCGCTGCTGTTTCTGGCCATCGTCATACCGACGGCGGTGGAAGCATTGCACGTCGCGAGCCTTGCGGGCGAAGTTGCCGCGCGCAAAGGCGCGGCGGCGCGCATTGCCGACCGGATTTTGAATGAGAGCCTGGTGACGACGAACTGGACCAGCGGCGACCAGAGCGGCACGGTCACGGAAGGCATTTTGGATTTTGACTGGAAGCTGACGAGCGCGGCGTGGCCGGAAGATTCGATGCAGTTGCTGACAGCGGAAGTGACGTTTTCCGCGCAGGGCAAGGATTATTCGGTCAAGTTGAGCACGCTGACAAGTTTGCAGACGCAGACGCAACCGGCGGCAATGACACAACAGTGAAAATTAAAACAAACAAATTAAACGCGTTCACGCTGATCGAAATGATTCTCGCCATCGGCATCGCGGCGATTGTTTTGATCGCCGTGAGTGCGGTTTTTTTCACGTCGCTGCATTTGCGTGACGACACGGCGGACATGGTGGATGCAGCCACGCCGATTGACGCGACAGTGACGTTTTTGAAGCGTGACTTGCAATGTTGCGTCACGCCGACGAACGGTACGAGCAAGGTTTTGTCCGGCGGCTTTCGCGCGGGCGACGGCATCACCAGCGACGGCGTAAGCGATCCGGTGGCGATTGAAATGTTCACGGCAACGGGTGCGTTGAGCGACAGCCAGCCGTGGGGCGACATCCAGCGCGTGACGTATGAATTGAAAAATTCCGCCGACGCGTCCGCGCCCGGAAAAGATTTGTATCGCAGCGTTTTGAGGAATCTACTCGCGGTCTCCACGCCGACGGTGGACGACCAGTTGATGATGCGCGGCGTCGCGAGTGTGAAATTTTCCTGCTACGACGGCGCGGTTTGGCAGGACGCGTGGGACACCACGAGCGCGACGGCGGTGAACACCAATTTGCCGCAGGCCGTGCGCGTGACCATCCAGATGGCTGGAAACGTGAACGCGCAACCGGTGGAAATCATCGTGCCGATTGATTCTGTGTCGCGCACAAACATGGTGCTGGCGGTGACGCAGTGAAATTAAATTTAAAATGAAATTGCAAATTCCAGAAAAACGATTGGCTCGCCGGCGCGAAAACGCGTCGGTGCTGATCATCGTTTTATGGATTGCCATCGGTCTGGTCAGCATCGCGCTGTATTTTGCGAACTCGATGAACTACGAGTTGACCGCGTCCGACAACCGCGTGAACGGACTTTCGGCGGAACAAGCCATCGAGGGTGCGGCGCGCTATGTCAGTTATGCGCTGCAAAATTTTGCGACGAATGGCGCGGTGCCGGACAACACGGAGTTCAAATGCGAGGCCGTGCCGGTTGGCGACGCGAAGTTCTGGCTCATCGGGCGCGACCCGAACGCGGACAATCCGACCACGCCGTATTTCGGCCTCGTGGACGAAGGCGCAAAATTGAATCTGAACAACGTCACCACGAATGTCTTCCAGTATCTGCCGAACATGGATTTGGATTTTGCCAACGCGATCGTGGACTGGCGCGGCACGAATGGCGTCGTCTCGCTCGATTATGCGTCGCTGGGTTACGAGCCGAAAAATGCGTCGTTCGAGACGGTAGATGAGTTGCGACTGGTTTATGGCGCGACAGAGGATTTGCTTGTCGGCGAGGATTTGAACCGCAACGGCGTGCTGGATGCGAACGAAAAAGATTTGAACAGCAACGGCGAACTCGATCCCGGCTTGTTCGAATATGTCACCGTCTACACGCGCGAACCAAATTTTCATGCCGACGGCACTTCATTGACCAATGTGAACGCGGTGGTAACCATGACGTCACCAACCCGGATCTCTTCGTTCTTCCAAACGTTTTTTCAGAATGAAAACGTCAGCAATCCCAGTGGTCTCGCCAGTTCGCTTTACAGCAGTTTTTCACAAAAAGGACCGTGCAATGGCCTTTTGGATTTTGCGCTGCGCTGCAAAACCGCCGGCATGAGTTCGGATGATTTCGCCAAACTTGCCAACGACGTGACGACTAGCACGAATACTTATCTGCGCAATCGCGTGAACGTCAACACCGCCTGCACCGACGTGCTGACGGCGATCTTCATGGGTGCGAACGTGGACGAACAAACGGCAGAAAGCGCGGCGCAGACGCTGGTCAGCTATCGCCAGCAGAATCCAAACAATCTCACTTCTATCGCGTGGGTGATTGACGCGCTCGGCAACAACAGCCCGGTCGTCACCGCGCTGACCAAGGGCAATTTTCTGACCACGCACAGCTATCAATTCACGGCGGACATCGCGGCGGTCGGCGCGTTCGGGCGCGGCTACCGGCGTGTGAAATTTATTTTCGATGTGAGCGACGGTGCGCCGAAAATCTTGTATCGGCAGGATTTGAGCCGGCTGGGCTGGGCGCTGGGCGACAAGGTGCGGGCAGATTTGGTCGCGAAGGACACGCAATGAAACCTGATGTAACATTCAATTTTAATTTTAATTTTCGGCGCCGGAAAAAACTGGCGGCACTGCTCGGCCTCGCGCTGGACGGCAGCAAGCTCGACGGCGTGGTACTCAAGCACGCGAACGGTTCGCTCGCCGTGCTGCAAAAATTTTCCGTGACGCTCTCGCTCGATCCGCTCACCGCCGCGCCGGAACTGGTCGGCTGCGAAATCCGCAACCAGCTTGACGCCGCGGGCGTGCGCGAACGGAATTGCGTGGTCGGCGTGCCGCTGAAATGGATTTTGACGGCGCAGACGGAACTGCCGCCGCTGGCGGAAGCGGACGCGAAAAGTCTTTTGCAGATGGAAGCCGAACGCGGCTTTCATTCCGATGTGACGACGCTGCAGATTTCCGATTCGCGCAGTTCGCTGGCGGACGGCAAAAAAAATGTTTTGCTTGCGGGCATTCCGAATACACACCTCGCGGCGCTGGAAAAAATTCTGGCGGCGGCGAAGTTGAAGCCGGTCAGTTTTGCGCCCGGCATTTCCGCGCTGCAATTTCCCGGCGACGGAAAATCCGGCGGCGTGCTCGCGCTGGTAATCGGCGAACGGAATGTCTCGCTGCAAATTTCGGCAGGCGGCGGCGTAGTCGCGCTGCGGTCGCTCGAAGGCGCGGTGGAAGATGAAGCGGGACGGCGCACGTTGCACGCGGACGTGGTCGCGCGCGAGACGCGCATCACGCTCGGCCAGTTGCCGGGCACATTGCGCGGCGCGGTGAAGCACATCCGTATTTTCGGCCCGCGCGAACTCGCGCAGCCGCTCGCGGATGAACTGGAATTGCGTTTTGAGCCGCTGGGTTTGCAGGTGGAATTTATTTCGGCCTACGCGCCGGATGAATTTGGCGCGACGCTGCCGGCGGGAGTTTCACTGTCGGCGGCGTTCAGTCTGGCGGCGAGATTTTTGATGGAGCAGAAACCGGCGTTTGAATTTCTGCCGCCGAAGCCAACGTTCATCGAGCAGTTTGCTTCTAAATATTCTTCCGGTCGTTTGCGGACGACGGGCGCGGTGGCGGCGGGAATCGCGGTGATCGTTCTCGGATTATTTTTGTTCCAACAAATTGAATTGTGGCATTACCGGTCGCAGTGGTCGCGCATCGCGGTGAAGGTCGGCGAGCTGCAGGCGATCCAGGACAACATCCGGCAATATCGCCCGTGGTATGACGGCACGTTTCCCAACCTCGCGATTTTGCGCCAGTTGACGCTGGCGTTTCCCGAGGACGGCTCGGTGACGGCAAAAAATATCGAGGTGCAAAACGGCAACACGGTGACGTGCTCCGGCACGGCGAGCGATTATGCGTCGCTGCTGGCGATGCAATCGCGGTTGCGCGCGGCGGACGGCGTAAACGACGTAAAACTGGAGCAAATCCGCGGCAAGGCGCCGATGCAATTTGTGTTCGCCTTCACGTTCAACAACCGAGGTGCGGAATGAAAATTGAAAATCGCCAGCAATTTCTCGTGGTGCTGACCATCGCGGCGGCAGGTTTGTTTGTGGCGGTGAATTTCATCATCACGCCGCTGGCGGGATTTTGGTCGGCGCGGCAAACGCAGATCCGTGAATTGCGGTTGCAGGTGAAAGACGGCAATCAAATGATCATCGCCGAGACGCGCATCCGCAATCGCTGGGCGGAGATGCAGACGAACGCGCTGCCGGCGAACACGTCGCTCGCGGAGCAGCAGTTGTTCAAGTCAGTAGACGACTGGTCGCGCAGCAGCGGCGCGGAGGTCACGAGCCTGATGCCGCAATGGAAGAACGATGACACGAATTACATGACGCTGAACTGCCGCGTGGAAACGTCGGGCGACCTCGGCGCATTGAGTAGATTTCTTTATGACGTGGAGCGCGGGCCGGTGGCGCTGCGGCTGGATTCGCTGGAGATCACCGAGCGCGACAAAGACGGGCAGGAGTTGACGATGAGCGCGGAAATCAACGGGCTGGCGCTGCTCCAGCCGGACAAAAAATGAAACTGAACCGCGTAAAAATAATTTTGCTGGCGGCGTTCGCGCTGACGAACGGAATTTTGGTTCACGCGCAATCAAATAGCGTGCCGGGCGCGGCAGACTATGCGCAGTTCAGCCAGTTCGTGACGGACCGGAATATTTTTGATCCGAACCGCGTGCCGCACACCATTTACACGCCGCATGTGCGCGTGCGGACGACGCGTACGCGAGTTTCGGCAGCACCGGCGTTCTCGCTCGTCGGCACGATGAGCTATGCGAAAGGCGTGTTCGCTTTTTTCAACGGGAACGATCCAGATTTGAAAAAAGCGCTGCCGGTGAACGCGAAAATCGCGGATTACACGGTGCGGCAAATCGCGCCGGGCCGCGTGTGGCTGGAATCGGAAGACAAAAAGGAGACGCTGGAATTAAAAGTCGGCGACGTGATGCGGCAGAACGGTGCGAGATGGGAATGGTCCGGCACGGGCGATCTGCCGGTCGCCGCGAATAGCGCGGCGGCGACGGAAAATTCGCCGGACGGTGAGGCGGTGACGACGCCTTCGCCCGCGCTGCAACAGAATGAAGTTTTGAAACGGCTGATGGAATTACGCAAAAAGGACGAACAATGAAAAAAATAATTTTAAACCTCATGACCGCCGGGGCGGCGGGACTGCTGGTTTGCGCCAGCGCCCAGCCCGCGCCGGAAGCAAACGGCGGCACGAACGCGCCGACGGCGGAATCAACGCCAGCGCCACCGGACATGGACGCCGCGCCGGAAGCTGCTGACGCGGCGGCGAACACTTCCGCGCCGGAGGACAAACCGGCCAAGGATCCGGTGGTGATTTTGCCTGGAGCAGCGACCGACGACGACGGGAGCATCCCATCGGATTTCAATGCGCCCGCCGAGGTGGTCGGCACGAACAACCCGGACGAGTTGCGGCTGAATTTCCGTAACGCGCCGCTGGACATGGTGCTGAATTATTTGAGCGACGCGGCGGGTTTCATCATCGTGCTGGACACGCCGGTAAACGGCAATGTCAGCGTCATCAGCAGTCACCCGATGACGCGCGACGAGGCGGTGGATTTGCTTAACTCTGTCTTGAACAAGAACGGCTACGCGGCCATCCGCAACGGGCGCACGCTCACCATCGTTGACAAAAACGATGCGAAGACGCGCGACATCCCGGTCAAGAGCGGCAACAATCCGGATGAGATTCCGAACAACGCGGAAATCGTGACGCAGATCATTCCGATCCGTTTCGTCGAGGCGCGGCAACTGGTTTCGGATCTGACGTCGTTCGTCTCGCCGCAAGCGACGGTGGTGGCGAATGAGGAAGGTAATTCCATCGTCATCACGGACACGCAGGCGAACATCCGGCATCTGACAGAAATCATCAAGGCGGTGGATGAAAGCGCGGAGGCGGAGACGGAAATCCGCGTGTTCCATCTCAAGTATGCCAGCCCGGCGGACGTGGCGAGCGAACTTGCCAGCATTTTTCCGAGCGCTTCCGGCAACAACACGCAGTCACCGATCCGTTTTGGCGGCGGCATGGGCGGGCCAGGCGGATTTTTTGCACGGATGATGGGCGGCGGTGCCGCCGGCGGTGCAACCGCAAGCAGCACGGACAACGACCGCGTCAAAAAGGCAACGCAGGTCAACGCCGTTGCGGACGAGCGCATTCAGGCGGTCATCGTGACCGCGCCGAAGGATTTGATGGAGCAAATCGCGAACATGATGACCGACCTCGACGTGCCTTCGACGCGCGACCAGAAAGTTTATGTGTTCCACATGGATAATGGCGATCCGCAGCAGGCCGTGCAGGTGTTGCAAACCATTTTCCAGAGCAGCAGCTCGTCGCGCGGCAACAGCAGCAGCAGTTCGTCGCAGAACAGCGCCTTGATGCAGCGCGTGCAGGATAACGCATCCTCGACCGGCACGGCCAGCGGTTCGAGCACTTCCAGTTTTGGCGGCACGAGCGGCAGTCGCGCCGGCGGGGGAAATTCGCAATTTTGAACTAACCATTCAACCGGATAAAAATTATGAAGACACCATTTTTCAAAAACATTCGCGGTGGCGCGCTGGCGTTCCTGATTTGCGCCGCCCTGACAGTTCACGCGCAGCAGCGGGTCGGCGGATTCGGCGGCGGTGGGTTCGGCGGCTTTGGCGGATTCGGCGGATTCGGCGGCGGCAATAATTCCGCCCGCAGCGGCTCCACCAGTTCCACGGAATACAACAACAACGGCTCCGTCGGCAATGCCGTCATCACCGTGGACCCAGAGACCCACAACATCGTGGTCATCGCCGACGAGGTGACGAGCCAGCAGATCAGCAACGTCATCGCCAGCCTCGACGCGCCCGCGCCGCAGGTGCTCATCAAGGTGGTCTTTGTCGAAGTGGACGATAACAAGGCGTCCGCCATCGGTGTGCAAGGCAATTACACCGGCCTGAACAACAACTTTTCGCAGATCACCAGTTATGTAACCAATTATACAGTGGCTGGCGGTGCGGTTGTCCCTTCCAGCATCACTCCGGTCTATTCGAGCGTGAATGCGGGCAACAGTTTTGGCCTGCCGCAGACATTGGCCGGCGCGACCGGCAACGGCGGGATTTATCAAGTCTTTGGCAATGATTTCACGGCGACCATTCAGGCGCTCGCCACCGCCGGTAAGGCGCAAGTGTTATCGCGCCCGTCCATCCTCGCGCGCGACGGCCAATTGGCCGAGATTGTCGTGGGCCAAAGCATTTATCTGCCGAGCAGCGTCAGCCTGACCACGGTTGGCGGCAGCAGCGCTACGGTTCCAACCATCAACGGTAATTACCAGAACGTCGGCATTCAACTGGACGTCACGCCGTTCATCGGACAGAACAATCTGGTGCAGATGATTCTGGAACCGCAGATCACGTCCGTTGACACCTCGACGCCCGGTCAGGTGATTCAAGGCGGCAGCCTGTTGACTTCCGCCGTGTATGCGCCCAATCTCAATAAGCGTTCCGCCAACACCGTGGTCGTGACGCCCGATGGCCAGCCGGTCGTCATCGGCGGACTCATCGGCAGCGACAAATCTTCCAACGACAGCAAAATACCGATCTTGGGCGACATCCCCGTGCTCGGCCAGTTGTTCAAGTTCAGCTCCAAGTCGAACACGAAAAGCGAACTGCTAATTTTTCTCACGCCGCACATCGTCCGCGCGCCGGACGATCTCGTCGCCATGGCCGGCCACGAAACGCAGCAGTCGCAGCTCATCACCAATTCGGTTTCCGAACAGGAACTGGATCACTACCTCGACGGCCTGCCGGTGAAGAAAAATTAGAAAATTGTTTTTTTCCGCCGCCGCGCCAGACTGGAATGCTCATGGAATTCAAACGCCGCCACCAACTCGCCGCCGGTCTGCTGGCGGCGGCGTGGCTGCTGGTCGTCGGCTGGCAGGCGCAGGAACATCGGCGCGTCGTCGAGGCCGCCAAGTCCGACCTCCGCAGCCGCTCGCATGAAATCGCCGGTACGTTGAGCGCTGTCACGCGCGCACTGCGTTTTCGCGGCGCGGTTTTTCAGGAACGCCTTGAACCGGTTCTCAACGAACTGGTTAACAGCCGCCCAAATGCGCTCGTCAAACTGATTTACGTCGGCCTGTTGAACACCGACGGCGATCCGGTCGTGGCCGTCGGCGACACCAATTTGTTTTCCCACGAGATCATCGCCGAGGGCGAACATTGGTCAGACAACGATGTTGTTTTTGTTTTGCCCATTGAGGGCGCGAGCGTCAGTCCCGAAGGCGTGACCAACAATCCTACCGTCGTGCTGCCATCCTTCCGCGACCTGACGAACGGCGCGCCGCGTGACCGCGATTTTTTCCGGCGCGAAACCCGTCCTGGCGAAACTAATGCCTTTGGATTTGCCACCACCAACTTCCCGCCGCCACCCACGAACGCCGCCGGCGAAACCGAACCGCCCGCGCCACCACCTGATGGCGGCGACAATTTGCGCGGCGGCAACCGGCGTCCGCCATGGATGCGCTGGATGAGTGAAAGCGAATTCAAGACGCTCACTGCCAAGCGCGAACTGCACGGCCTCGTGCTCGCAATGTCCACCGAGAATTACCGCGCCCTGTGCACGCACGACCTCTGGCTGCGCGGTGTCATCGTCTTTTTTGCGGGTATTTCCGCGCTTGGCGCCGGCCTCGCGTGGCGGAATTTGCGCCGTAATTCCGAACTGCAAATCCGCCTCGTCCGTGCAAGCGAACTTAATTCGCACCTCAAGGAATTAAACCTCGCCGCCGCCGGCCTCGCGCACGAGACGCGCAATCCGCTCAATCTCATTCGCGGCCAGGCGCAGATGATTGCGCGCCTGCCCGACGCCTCGCCCGAAGTCCGCGAGAAATCCAAGAACATCGTGGACGAGACGGATAAAGTCACCGCGCAGTTAACCGAGTTCATCAATTACTCGCGCCCGCGCGAAGTCCGCCGCACGCACGTCGCGCTCGCCGCCGCCGTTTCGGAAATCATCCGCACGCTGGCCTACGACATCGCGGAAAAAAAATTGCACGTCGAGTTCGGCGGCGACCCGCTGGTAGTTGAAGCCGACGAACGATTATTGCGGCAGGTTTTATTTAATTTGCTCATCAACGCCACGCAGGCCGTCGGCGAAGGTGGACAAATAAAAATTGAAGTTCGCCGCGCCAGTGCGACCGAAGCAATTTTGGAAGTGCGTGACGACGGCCACGGTGTTGCACCCGAAAACCATCAGGAAATTTTCAAACCGTATTTCACCACGCATCAAAAAGGCACAGGTCTAGGCCTCGCCGTCGTTTCACAGATCGTCCTCGCGCACGGTTGGGAAATTACCTGCCTACCCAACGAACGGCGCGGCACGATTTTCCGCCTCACGCACCTGAAAATCGCCGCTTAAATGCGAAATGTTTTCTGCCTGTTCCGCCCGGATGCTGCAGATTAGATTTGTCTAGCGGGTCATTGGGCTGCTGCGGGTGAAATACCAGAAGAAAGCAGCGATGACCATGAACCAAATCACCATGGATAGGCCAGTGAGAAACCGGATTTGCCTTTGATGGGCGGACGGCTCCGGCTTTCTCCGGCGCGGAGCACGGTTTGGCATGGCCTTACCGGATTGAGTCCGATGTCCTCTCGGCGGCGTTTTTGCGCGTGACTTGGGCGATGACAACGTGCATCCAGCCGCGGTCGTATTCCGAAGTGTATTCCAGATCCCAATTCGACCAGCCCCGGCGTTTGGCTTCGCTGGTCGCCACGTTGGAGGCCGCTTGTTTCACAAAAATGACGCGATCCGTTCCCGCCAGCGCGGTGCCTTGATAGACCGTGACTTGAAAATGGGTGTCATCGATGTTCGCAATGGTGTAGTTGGGCGAAGTTTTCAGGTCTTGGTTAAAATCCTGATTATAGGAGTGCTCGCCTTCGGTGGCGCATCCGGCGGCCAAAACTGCAAGGGTCACATTGAGGAGCAGCAACCGGAGCGTCCAGCGGATTTGATTTATTTTCATGCGTCTACAGTGAACTAGTTCCGGTTGGCCGTCTATGGGGTGAAGACCCCATAGTAATCGCACCGCCGGATAGAGTAGCTTGCGGGCATGAATCTATTATTACTCGTGGTGGTGTTGCTCCTCTTGTTCGGCGGCGGCGGCTTTTACTTTGGCGGCCCCGTAATCGGCGGCAGCGGGCTGGGCGTGATTCTGCTGATCTGCTTGGTCGTGTATCTCGCCGGCGGATTTCGCGGCTCAAAAAGCTGACCGGATAGTTAGGGTTACACCCCATGGCCTTTGACCAGCCGATGGCGCAAGCTTGGATTGTAACGCAACCAACCAAACCAAAATTATACTTATGACAAAACTCATCCTCTCCTGTTTCGCCGCCGCCGTTCTGGTGTCACTCACCGGCTGCGCGACGCCGCAACCGACCACCAGCACGACTACCACAACGACGCCCGCCACGCCGGCCACTTCGACGACCACCACGGAAACCCACCTGAATTAAGTTTCGGGGGGTTTTCCTGCAGCACTTGACATTGCCGGTGGAAAAATGATAGTCCGGTGGAATTATGTTTTATTCAAGTCTGTCCGGTATGGGTCTGGCCTCCGCCAAAGGTCAGGCGGCGGTCGATGTGGACGAGGCGCGCGCAGATGCGAGCGAGGCCAAGTCCGAGGCGGATGTGCTGAAGCACGACATTGACCGCTTGATGATGATCACCGAGGCGCTCTGGTCGTTTCTGAAAAAGGAGCATGGTTACTCCGATGATGAACTGGCCAAGGCGGTCGGCGCGATTGACCTGCGGCACAGCGGGGCAGAAAAAGACGCGCAGGAGAAATGTCCTAATTGCGGCCGGATGGTGTCGGAACATCGTCGGCTGTGCCTTTACTGCGGCCAGCCGATCCCGCAAAGTTTGTTCGAGCCGTGAATTCTTGCTGACGACCACCGACATAATCTGCGGTCATTTAAATTTTTGTTACGCCGCCGGCGGCAGTCGCAACGTCGCATCCAGCGGCGGCAGTTCGGCCAAATCTTTTCCGCCCGTGCCGCCACCGAGCTTTTGGATGCGTTCACCGCTTGGTTTCACCATGCGTTCGTAACTGCCGACGGCGTCGTTGAAAGCGCCGTTGGCCTTTTCCAATCCGTCTCGGATTTTCGCGAAGTGCTCCGTGAATTTGACCACGCGCACGAACAGTTCCTGCGCCGCCTCGGCGATCTTTTGCGCGTTCTCCGTCTGCGCGTGCTGCTGCCAGCTCACGCTCACCGAACGCAGCATCGCGATGAGCGACGCGGGCGTGGCGAGCAAAATTCTTTTTTCTGCCGCCCAAATAATCAAATCGTGATCGCCTTCCAGCGCCGCGCTGAATAAAGATTCCGCCGGCACAAATAACACGACGTAATCCAGCGCGTTTGGAAATTGGCGCGGATAATCGCGGTCGGCTAATGCCTTGATCGTGGCCTTCAATTTCGCCGCGTGCGCCGCGAGCGCTTCCGCGCGCTTCACCGGCTCGGCGGATTCGAGTGCGTTGAGAAAATCAAAATCCGGCACTTTCGCATCCACGATGATGAAGCGTTCGCCCGGCAATTTCACGACGAGGTCGGGACGATTTTCGCCCGACGAAGTCTGCTCCGTGAAATCGCAATGTGCGCTCATGCCCGCCGCCTCGACCACGCGCCGCAGCGTTTCCTCGCCCCACTTGCCGCGCGCCTGATTCGAATGCAGCACCAGCCGGAACTGCTGTGTCTCCTGCGCGAGCGACTGGTTGGATTGCGCCAGCGTTTCCAAATGTTTTTTAACTTCGCCCAGCGCCGACGACTGGGCGGCGGAACTTTGCTGTAAATTTTTCTGATACGTTTCGAGTTGCTGTTTGAGCGGCTCGACCAAGGTTTTAATCGCTTCCTGCCGCTGCGCCAAATCGCCTTTCGCGGTTTCCTGAAATTTACCAAATCGTTCTTCCGCCAGCCGCAAAAATTCCGGGGCACTCTGCTTCAGCGCGTCGGCGCTCAAAGCCTTGAATGTGTCCCGCAAATCCGCCAACGCCTTTTCCTGCGCGGTTTTCGCGTCGCGCAGAGTTTGTTCGTGCAACGATTTTTGTTCCGCGAGAATTTTTTCCGCCGCCGCCTGATTCGCATAAGCCGTGGCGAGCGAAGTTTTGCTCTGCGAAAGTTGTTCGCGCGTTTGGCTTAATTCAGTTTCACGCTGCTTGAGTTGTTCACGCAATTCATTTTCCAAACGCCCATCCGACGGAGCGACAGTTTGCCTGCGCCCGCCAACCAGCCAGCCGATGAACAAACCCAGCGCGCCACCGATGACGAAGGCGATGGCGAGCTGGATTCCAAGTGGCATAAATCAGAAGTGCGCGATAACTTCGATTTCCACGCTCGCGCCTTTCGGCAAACCGGCGACTTGGATGGTCGAGCGCGCGGGAAAATTTTCCGTGAAATATTTCGCGTAGATTTCATTCATCCCGGCGAAGTTCGCGAGGTCGGTGAGAAACACCGTGCTTTTCACCACATTGGCGAACGTAAGTTTTTGGTCGTCCAAAATCGCCTTCACGTTTTCCAGCACGCGCTCGGTCTGCGCCTTGATGTCGCCGGAAATCAGATTCCCGTCTTTCGGGTCAATTGGGATTTGGCCGGCGCAGAACAGCAGGTCGCCGATGCGCACGGCGTGATTGTAAGGGCCGACGGCGGCGGGTGATTTTGCGGGCTTGATGATAGTTTTGGTTGCCATAAATGTGACCGCCAGTGTTGCGCCTTTGAAATGCGAGGTCAAGAAATCCGCTTTGCTTTTCATTCGCCCGTCGGTAGCGGTGCTGCTATCTTGCGCGGCCAAATAAATGTCTGCGCATCCAAACAAACCTCCGTCAGTCGAGCAACTGAAAGCCGCCACCGAGATGCTTGAAAAAGCGGCGGCGAACCGCGCGCTGCTCGCCCAGCTTTCCGTCGAAGAACGCACCCGGCTGCTCAAGGCGGCGGGCGACATCTATTGTCCCGACGTGGCGCAACGGCGTCGCCTCGTCAAAGCTAGTTCAAAGCAACGCAAGGCTGAGCAGACCGGGCGCGACCAGTCCAAGCTCCACGAGACCGGCATCCGCAAATTGCGCCGCGAAAAAGTGTTCACCACGCCGAATGTTTTTCCGCCGAAAGATTTCGTGCAGGCAGAAGCAAAAGACAATCCTGATTTCCGCGAAGTCGTCGAGCCGCAGAACTGCTACATCTGCAAAAAAGATTATTCTACAATCCACCATTTCTACGACCAGCTTTGCCCGCAATGCGCGGAACTGAATTTTTTCAAACGCACCGAATCTGCCGATCTGCGCGGGCGCGTGGCGCTGCTTACCGGCGGCCGCGTGAAGATCGGTTATCAGGCAGGCATCAAACTTTTGCGCGCGGGCGCGCAACTCATCGTCTGCACGCGTTTCCCGCGCGACTCGGCGATGCGTTATTCGCAAGAGCCGGATTTTGCCGAATGGAAAGATCGCCTCGAAATTTTTGGCCTCGATTTGCGCCACACGCCGAGCGTCGAAGCCTTCTGCAAACATCTGCTCGCGACGCGCCATCGCCTTGATTTCATCATAAATAACGCATGCCAGACCGTGCGCCGGCCACCGGATTTTTATCAGCACATGATGGAACTGGAAACCGGGTCATTGCATGACCTGCCACCAGACATTGCGAAGCTGCTCGGCGCTTACGAAGGCTTGCGCGGTTACCACATCCTGCCGGAAGGAAATTCTGGCGTGGCGTTGCTTGATGGAAAAATTTCCAAAGTCGCCGGTCTCACGCACGCAGCGGAGTTGTCGCAAGTTCCGCTGTTGCCGGAAGAACTTGCCGCGCAAAAAAGTTTGTTTCCCGAAGGCAAACTGGATCAGGATTTGCAACAGGTGGATTTGCGCGAAAAAAATTCTTGGCGTTTGTTGATGGCCGAAGTTCCGACGGTTGAACTGTTGGAAGTGCAATTGGTGAATGCCATCGCGCCGTTTATTTTGAACGCGCGCTTGAAGCCGTTGATGCTGCGCACGCCCGAACGCGACAAGCACATCGTGAATGTTTCCGCCGTCGAGGGGCAGTTTTACCGGAAGTTCAAGACCACGCGGCATCCGCACACGAACATGGCCAAGGCCGCGCTCAACATGATGACGCGCACCGCTGCCGCCGATTATCACGCCGACGGCATCCACATGAACGCCGTGGACACCGGCTGGGTGACGGACGAAGACCCGGCGCACATCGCCGAGCGCAAGGTGGCGGAGCATCGCTTCCATCCGCCGCTGGACATCGTGGACGGCGCGGCGCGCATCGTGGACCCGATCATCGCCGGCTTCAACACCGGCGAACACATCTGGGGAAAATTTCTAAAAGACTACCGCGAAACGGATTGGTGAGGGCGTGGCAGCTCGCCAAATAAATTACAAATCTGCTTCGGTCAGTCCGGCAATCTTCATCTGATGTTTCAACAAGCCTAGTTTCAATGGCTGATTTCCGTGAACCGGAATCACAATGCGTTCACGATATCCTTCCTTGGTGAAAATATGATGACTGCCATTGATGCGCTTGAGCAACCAGCCACGCTTTTGCAGAAGACGAACAAAATCTTTGCCGGAAATTTGTTTCATTCACTAAAGCACGGACAGTCAACTTTCATTTTTCCTCGCCGTTAATTTTCCCTGTTGAAAATCTGCTTCAAACCGTCAGTTCCATTACCCGGTCATTGGCGTTGGATTCCGTGACTTCGTCATCCACGGAGAGCCAGAGTTCGATGGCTTCGCGCAGATTGATTTTCAGTTCGTCGAGAGTTTCCGCCTGCGTGAGACAGCCGGGCAACGCCGGCACCTCGGCCCAGAAGCCGCCTTCTTCCGCCGAATGGATGATGGCTTTCAATGTCATGCGAAAGCTATACCTCAATTCCCGCCACCACTCAAGGGCACAAAAATCCGAACTGATGGACGGCGCGGCGCGCATCGTGAACCCGATCATCACCGGCTTCAACACCTGCGAACATATCTGGGGAAAATTTCTGAAAGATTACCGCGAGACGGATTGCTGAGGCGTGCCGCCTCGGCCAATAGTAAAAGAAAATAGCTTATTGATTTTCGCCAACCTTTATGACGATGTTCGTCTCACCCGCTTGGAACATGCTTGCGGCTCCCAAAGGGGAGTGTATCGAGGCATGACCGGAGGCCGCATCACTCACGCCATTGGCGGTGATTTGCACTTCCCCATCACAAACCTCGTTAAAAATAAAATTACCACGGGCATCGGTCTTCGTATTCGGAAAATCATTTGTTCCCCACGGCTGGCCTCTTCCGCTGAATCTGACGGTGATGCCAGGAACAGGTTTTCCATCAGGACCAATCACCTGTCCGGCCAGAATCCGGTCAGCCGTCTTGAGCACAATTGTCGGTAATGAGTAGTGGTTGGTTTCTGTGTCTTTTGCGGGAATTTCCGTATCGAAAGAGCCATAGCCATTTGCCTCGATATTAACAATTTCATAAGTGCAGCCTTGTGGCAGCGTGGAAACGGCGAATTGACCCGCTCCATCCGTTTTGACCGGCTTTGAGTCCAACTTTGGAGAATATCCTCCACCCGATGACCTCGTCCCTGAAAAAAACCGAAAATCCACAGTCGCGTCGCCGATGGGTTTTCCTTCGGTGTTTTTTACGGTGCCAGTTATCGTCAAGGCCGGGTGCAGAACCAGATCAACATTGGCTTTGCCGTCGGTAAAGATTTCAATGGCGGCAAGGTTTCTCGCCGCATCACGGGCGATGATGGATGTGACCGGAGTGTAAGCGATGGAACCGTATTTAGGCTTCGGGGCATGAGCTTCGTAGCGGCCATTTTTGTCGGTCAGTGTCTCCGTATAATCGCCCATAAATAAGCCACCCGGATAATAGGAGATGCATACACCTGCGACCGGTGCCCCGGTCAAATCACGCACGACACCGGAGCAAACGCTGGGCAGGTTCAAGTCCTGGGCCGGGGCGTGGCTGGCAATCAGGAGCGCGAGGACGCATCTGACAAAAGTTTTCATGGCTTGGGAAAGCAGCTTGTTCATGACCCCAACTTTGCTCCCGTCCAAACGATTCATCAAGCCAAAGGCGTCGCGCCAAATCATTCCACTTTCAAAATCTTCGCCACCTGTTTCGCGCCGCCAAAGTTGAGTTGCGGCTGGTCGCCGGTTTTCTTCCCGCGCGCGGATAGGTACGCGATTTCTGTTGCCAGCGCCAAGGTTTGCTTTTAGTGTCGTATCAGACCCAACCCAAAGACCCAAAATGTATTTCGGCGTTGATTACCATCCAGAGCAGTGGGTCTACCCCTTTGGCGGCACGGCGGAAAATCCCGAGGCGCAATGGCAGCAGGACGCCGAACTCATGGCCGCCGCCGGCTTCAACATCGTCCGCATCGGCGAATTTTCCTGGGGGCTGTGCGAGACCGAGGACGGCAAATTCAATTTCGACTGGCTCCAGCGCGTGATGGATGTGCTGGGTAAACATAAAATTCAGGTCATTCTCGGCACGCCCACTGCCGCACCGCCGACGTGGCTAGCGCACAAGCATCCGGAGATTTTGCCCGTGGATGAAACCGGCCGTGTAAAACACGGCGGCACGCGCCGCGCCGTCTGCCTGAACAGCGATGTCTATTGGAACCATTCCAAACGCATCGTCGAAGAAATGGCGCGCGCGCTGGGTGACCATCCGCAACTCGTCGCGTGGCAGATTGACAACAGTCTCGGCGGACATTTCACCGAAGCTTCCTTCAACGAGGATACGCGGCGCGACTGGCATCTGTGGCTCGAAGCAAAATACGAAACCATCGAACGTCTGAACGAACTGCTCGGGCTGCGGCATTGGGGCCAGATCGTCAGCACGTGGAACCAAGTGCCGATGCCAATGGCCGCGCCGACGCACCACAATCCCGCGCTCGTCCTGAACTGGAACCGGTTTTGCAGCGACACCATCGTGCAGTTCGTCAAGATGCAGGCGGATGTGCTGCGCGAAATCACGCCCGACCGGCCGGTGACGACCAACCTGCGCGCGTTGCGCCACCGTTTCGACCATTTCGATCTGGCCGAACAATTGGATTTTGTCTCCATCGAAAGCACGGCGGCCATCAAATGCAAGCCGGCGGAGATCGCCTGTGAAATTGACATGCTCCGCTCGCTCAAAAAAAGCAACATCCGCACGCCCGACGGCGACAGCGGCTTCTGGGTCATGGAGCAAAAGGCCGGCAACGTGAGCTGGCAGGACGTGAATTCACTCGTGCGCCCCGGCGTTTTGCGGATGTTCTCTTATCAGTTGATCTCGCGCGGCGCGGACGCGATTTTATTTTTCCGCTGGCGGCAGCCGCGCGCCGGCACGGAAAAATTTGACGGCGCCGTTTTGCCACACCATCTCGCCGGCAGCCGCCGCGTGTTCGACGAAATTGCGCATCTCGGCGAAGAACTCAAGGTGCTCGCGCCCGTACTCAAGGACACCAAAGTTTCCGCCGACGTCTGCATCCTTTACTCGCACGACAACGAATGGGTGTTGGCGCAGCCGAACCAGCCGACCAAGCTTTTCAGCCTGCGCGAACATGTCCAGCTCTTCTACCATGCGCTCCACGAGCGCAACGTGCCGGTGGACTTCGCGCGGCCCAACGAGGATTTGTCGAAATACAAAATCGTGTTCGCGCCGTCGCTGCATTTGCTTTCCGGTAACGATGCCGACCGGCTCAAACTTTACGTCCAGAACGGCGGCACGCTGATCGGCACGTTCAACACCGGGCTCGCGGACGAAAATAACATCGCGCCCGACAACGGCTATCCGCTCGACCTGACCGATCTGTTCGGCCTCGAAGTGCAGGAGTTCGACTTGCTGCCGACCGCCGAGGACAATCTGCTCATATTCAAAGGCGCATTTCAAACCACCCATATTCATCCGGCGCGCATCTGGTGCGACCTCATTGAACCGAAGGGCTGCCAGGTGCTCGCGACGTTTGGCAAAGATTTTTATGCCGGCAAGCCCGCCATCACGATGAACACTTTCGGCCTCGGCAAGGCCATTTACCTCGGCACGCAAAGTCACCAGCATTTTTACCACGACCTCGTCGGGTGGCTGCGCCAGATGACCGGCCTGCATCCGCTGTTGAAAGTGCCGGAACACATCGAAGTCTCCCTGCGCGAAAAAGCCGGCGCGCGCGTCTATTTCCTGCTCAACCACCAGAATTCTCCCGTGCGCGTCCAGTTCTACAAGCCGATGCACGATTTTCTCACCGGCCAGAACATCGTCGGCAACTACGACCTGCCGCCGCACGGCGTCCTCGTCATTGACGAGCATCCCGATGTCAAATCCGCTGGCTAAAACGCAGAAATCCTTGTTTAATCTACGCGGTGAATTTTTTGAACTTCATTCTCGCTGGCCTGGCCGTCTTAAGTTTTGCCCTCGCGCTCTGGCAATGGCTCGCCGCGCGCTGTTTTCCGTTGCACCAAAAAATCGCCGTGGAAAATTTTGCGCCCGCCATCTCCATTTTGAAGCCGCTCAAGGGCTGCGACGCCACCACGCGCGCCTCGCTCGCAAGCTGGCTCAAGCAAAATTACGCCGGGCCGGTCGAGATCCTCTTCGGCGTCGCGGATGAAAACGATCCCGTCACCGAAATCGTCCGCGCGCTGCTCGCCGAAAATCCCGCCGCCGACGCCCGGCTGGTCATCTGCCAGAATCTCGCCGGCGCCAACGCCAAAGTCGCCAAGCTCGCGCAGCTCGAAAAACTGGCGCAATACGATTTGATCCTGATCTGCGACGCCGACGTGCGCGTTTCAACGGATTTTATCGCCAGCTTTGTCGCGCCGCTCCGCGATGAAAAAATTGCGCTCGTGAATTGCTTCTACCGGCTCGCCAACCCGACGACCACCGCGATGCGCTGGGAGGCCGTCGCCATCAACGCCGATTTTTGGAGTCAGGTGCTGCAATCCACGGCGCTCAAGCCCATTGATTTCGCCCTCGGCGCCGCGATTCTCAAGCGCCGGTCGGCTCTCGCGCAGATCGGCAGTTTTGCCACGCTCGCCGACTGCCTCGCCGATGATTACCAGCTCGGCAACCGCATCGCCAAAAACGGCCACAGCATCGCGCTCTGCCCCGTCGTCGTGGAATGCTGGGACGCGCCAAAAAACTGGCGGCAGGTCTGGAACCATCAGCTCCGCTGGGCGCGCACAATCCGCGTCTGCCAGCCGCTGCCCTATTTTTTCAGCATCCTGTCCAACGCCTCGCTCTGGCCGCTGCTGTGGTTTATTGTCTCGTTTGCCACGGCCAAAACTTTCTACACGCCGCTGACGGCGGTGGTTTTTCTGTTCGTGCGGATTATTCTCGCGCTGGATCTGCAACGCCGCTTCACGCCGGACCGGAAATTAATTTCGCCCGCGTGGCTCGTGCCGGTGAAGGATGTTTTGGGCGCGGCCCTCTGGCTCGGCGCGTTCGCTGGCAACACGGTGGAATGGCGCGGACGCAAGATGAAGCTGCGCCGCGACGGCACCTTGATTTGGGAAGCTGGTGGGCACTGAGGGATTCGAACCCCCGACCTTCTCCGTGTAAAGGAGCAGCGCTACCACTGCGCCAAGCGCCCGAAACCAAAATGGTGCCAGCGAGTGGAATCGAACCACTGACCTCGGGCTTATGAGTCCCACGCTCTAACCAACTGAGCTACGCTGGCAACCAAAACGGTCTGACATTGTGCGAACATTTTGCTTCCTGTCAAACCGGGAATTGCGCCAGTCTGCCGCCGTGCAAAAACTGCCACGCACTTTTTATGACCGCGACACAATTCTCGTCGCGCACGAATTGCTTGGAAAATGGCTTGTCCATCATTCCGGCGGCATTGAGCGCGTCGGAAAAATTGTCGAAGTCGAAGCCTATCTCGGCGAACACGACCTCGCCGCACATTCTTCAAAAGGACTGACTGAACGCACCAAAATCATGTTTGGCCCGCCTGGTCATGCCTACGTTTATTTGATCTATGGCGTCCATCATTGCATGAACATCGTGACCGAACGTGAGGGCCATGCGTCCGCCGTTTTGCTGCGCGCCGTCGAGCCGATGAAAAATCTGGCTGGCAAAACCAACGGACCGGGCTTGCTTTGCCGCGCCATGAAAATTGACCGCCGACTGAACGCGCACGATTTGTTGAGCGACGATTTTTTCATCGCGCAAACGGAAGCCGCCGAAAAATTTTCCATTGTCAAGCGTCCGCGCATTGGCGTGGACTACGCGAAGCATTGGGCGAAACGGCGGCTGCGTTTTTACATCAAAGACAATCCGTTTGTCTCGCGGCCTTAAACTTTTTCGCCGCCGGGAATTTCCTTGCGCGACTGCACGACCAAATCCACGAGGCCGTATTTTTTCGCTTCCTCGGCGCTCATGAAATTGTCGCGGTCGCAATCTTTTTCCACCTGTTCGACAGTTTGCCCCGTATGCTTGGAAAGAATTCCGTTCAAGGTGTTTTTCAACTTGAGCATATGCTTCACGCGGATTTCCACATCGCTGGCCTGACCTTCCGCGCCGCCGAGAACTTGATGAATCATGATGTTGGAATTCGGCAGCGCGAACCGCTTGCCCTTCGTGCCCGCGCACAACAGCACCGCGCCCATGCTCGCCGCCTGGCCGACGCAGTAGGTATTAATATCACAAGTCATGTATTGCATCGTGTCGTAAATCGCCAGTCCCGCCGACACGCTGCCGCCGGGCGAATTGATGTAGAAATGCACGTCCTTTTTTGGATCCGTCATCTGCAAAAATAAAAGTTGCGCGACGATTACGTTGGCGATGCCATCGTCCACCGGCGTGCCGAGAAAAATAATACGGTCAACGAGCAACCGCGAAAAAATGTCAAACTGCCGCTCACCGCGCGCGGTTTGTTCAATGACGGTCGGATAAGGAATAATCGAATTTTGCATGGCGAATAGATACTTCATTTGCGCCGCTTCGCAAATGAAGAATTAAGGCACAGAAACGCAGAGTTTTTATTTTCTCTGTCTGCTCGGTGTCTCTGTGGCCATAAACTTTTTCCACAACAGCACAAAGCAACTCGCGAAATCTCCCGGCTTTTCTTTCACCCACTTCGTCACCGCATTCGGCGTGAACCACGTGCCCGTCTCGATTTCATCGGGATGCAGGACGAATGGCCCTTCGCTTTCGCAGCGGTAAATCCAGCAGAATTCCCAGCCCGTTTCTTTGCGCGCATCAATTTTGAAAAGTCGCTGCGGTATTTGCGCCAAGTGCAATCCAATTTCCTCGCGCACCTCGCGCACCGCGCATGCGTCGTAATCCTCGCCGGTGTCCAGATGGCCGGACGATGACGAATCCCATTTGCCGGCGGCGATGTCCTTTTTCATGGAACGCTTCTGGAGAAACACCTCGCCGCGCGCATTGAACACCAGCACATGGACGGCGCGATGCCACAACCCGCGCGCATGCACCTCGCGCCGCGTGTTCTGCCCGACCACCTCATCGCGCTCGTTGACCACGTCAAAAATTTCTTCGCTCATGCGCGGAAAATAAATCTTTATGCCAGCAAGGTCGAAATGTTTTTGCCGCGCAGCCGCCCGATTCCGGCGCGCCGCCACAAGTCATTGATTTCCATCGCATTTTCATGTCCAGATTTCAATTGCCAGAAACCGCGCTTGGACTTAAATTGGTTCTCACAATTAAATTAGCCATGTCAAACGTCGCAAAAGAATCATCGTCGGCGAGTGATTTGCTTAAGAACTCCACGCTTTACCGCGAATTTCAGGCGGAACGCGAGGAAATCCTGCGTCACAAGTGGATCGAGTCCGAAAAGGCCGGTCATGACATCGGTTTCGAGCGCGCGCTCACGGACTGGATCATCAAGCACCGCGCCCAATGGCGCAAATCCCGACAGGCCGCCGCGACGAATTGACCTAAACAAATCTGTTCCTTTAACGTCGCCCTGAGAGGTGACGAAGGAAAAATGAAAACGAAAACTAAAACGCGAATCAGCCCCGCCAGCGGGGAGCGGTTCGCGATTTTTTATGCCTGACGCCACCGTCATCCTCGATGCCACGGCAATCCAACGCGCGCTCACGCGTATCGCACATGAGATTGCCGAGCGCAACGAGCGCAGCGCGGAGGTCGCGCTGGTTGGCATTCCGGTCGGAGGCGACCATCTGGCGGCGCGGCTCGCTAAAATTCTTGCCGGCATTTGGAATCACGCCGTGCCGGTGGGCATTCTCGACACGACGATGCACCGCGATGATCTCGACCACCGCATCGCGCCCACCGTGCATCCGACGGAAATCCCGTTCGACGTGAACGGCAAAACGATCGTGCTCGTTGACGATGTGCTGTTCAGCGGAAGAACAACGCGTGCCGCGATGGACGCACTGAACGATTTTGGCCGTCCGAAAAAAATCCAGCTCGCGGTGCTCGTTGATCGCGGCCATCGCGAATTGCCCATCAAGGCGGATTTCATTGGCAAAAACGTGCCGACGTCGCTGGATGAAAAAATTTCCCTGCTGCTCACCGAATCCGGCGCGGCGGCGGACGAAGTGATTTTAAAAAAGAAATGAGCTGGACCAAAAAACATCTGCTCGACATCGAATCGCTCACGGCGGAAGAAATTATCACCGTGCTCGACACCGCGCGCGGCTTCAAGGCCGTCGGCGAGCGCGCCATTAAGAAAGTCCCCGCGCTACGCGGCAAGACCGTGGTGAATCTGTTCGTCGAGCCGTCCACGCGCACGCGCATCAGTTTTGAGTTGGCGGCGCAACGGCTTTCTGCCGACATCGTGAATTTCTCCGCCGAGGCGTCGTCGTTCAAAAAGGGTGAGACGCTTAAGGATACCGCGCTGAATTTGCAGGCGCTCAATGCCGATTTCATCATCATTCGCCACAGCGCGAGCGGCGCGCCGCATTTTCTCTCGCGCGTGCTCGACGCCCACGTAATCAACGCCGGCGACGGCGCGCACGAACATCCCACGCAGGCGTTGCTTGACGCCTTCACCATCCGCGAGCGGAAGGGGAAAATTGCCGGACTGAACATCACGATCCTCGGCGACATCCTTTACAGCCGCGTCGCGCGCTCGGACATCTGGGCGCTGACGAAGCTCGGCGCAAAGGTAACGCTCTGTGGTCCGTCCACGCTCGTGCCAAAAACTTTTGAGCAGATGGGCTGCCGCGTGACGCACGATGTGGACGAGGCGATCCGCGATGCCGATGTCATCAACCTGCTCCGCATCCAGCACGAGCGGCAGCGCAAGACGATGTTCCCGAGCATCGGCGAATACACGCAGCTCTTCGGCCTGAACAAGACGCGTTTTGCCAAGACCAAGCCCGACGCGCTCATCATGCACCCCGGCCCGATCAATCGCGGCGTGGAGATTGACAGCGAGATTGCCGACAGCGGTCGCTCGGTGATTTTGGAGCAAGTCACCAACGGCCTCGCCGTCCGCATGGCGGTTTTGTTTTTGGTCAATGGCGGCAAAGGCGCGCAGGAAATCGCGGCAAATTAAACTTCATTTCCTTTTCCAGAAAATCAGGAACACGCCGAGCAATCCCAACACCGTGCCGCCGATATAAAGATGCATGGTCTTGTCGTCAGGCGAGCCGACGAAAATGTTCTGCAACTGGCCGCCGATGGATTGCGCCAGATTGTGACCCCAGACCAGCAGCAGCACACCGCCGATCACGCAAAGGATGCCGATAATTTTTTGCATGGCTTTTCAATACGAACCGCCGACGGTTTCGGCAAGCCCTTTCATGATGGCGATTCCCGATGAAGTTCCGAGCCGCGTTGCGCCCGCGGCAATCATCGCCAACGCGGTCTGCGCGTCACGGATGCCGCCGGCAGCTTTCACGCCAAATTTTGCGCCGACGGTTTCGCGCATCAGTTTTACATCGGCAATCGTCGCGTCGGCGGTGCTGAAGCCGGTGGACGTTTTCAAGAAGTGCGCGCCGCTGTCCACGACCAGTTGGCAGACGCGAATTTTTTCTTCGTCGGTCAGCAGGCAGGTTTCCAAAACCACTTTCACCGTGCGTTCGTCGGCAGCCTCGACCACGTCGCAGATTTCGCGAAAAACATATTTGTCATCGCCCGCCTTGAGCCGCGCGAGGTTCAGCACCACGTCAATCTCGTGCGCGCCGTCGTCAATGGCCACTTCGGTCTCGAAGCGTTTAACGTCGCTGCTCATTGCGCCGAACGGAAAGCCGACAACGCTGGCGACTTTCACATCCGAGCCGTCGAGAAAATGCTGCGCGGCGGCGACCCACGAACCGTTCACGCAAACGGAGAAAAATTGATGTTCGCGCGCCTCGGCGCAAAGCTGTTCGATTTGCGCGAGCGAAGCATCGGGCTTGAGCAGCGTGTGGTCAATGTAGGCGGCGAGTTGGGCGGGCGTAAGTTCAATCGTTTTCACCGGAGAAATTTAGCCACAGATGGACACAGATGAAACACCGATTTTTACCACCACGAACAAAATTTATCCCAAAATCTGTCGAGGAAAATTGCCGCCAGCGTGCCGGTTAGAATGGCCACAATCAGGGCGGTAATCCAATCAAAGCTCGAAGAAAAACCTGAAAGGCCGCCGATAACAAAACCGCATACAAAATGAATCCAAGTTTTTGCCCAATCTCTTTTTGGCGCACCATTCATTTTGCAACCGGGTTTATTAAACCTGCAACAATTTTATCTGCTCGTTCTCTTTCGCTGCCGCTTCGCCGAGGGTCTGAGTTTGTTTGCGGCGGCGTTCGATGATGTGCTTGTCGAGCAACGGGTCGTAGGCGACGGGATAATTGCCGTCGTAACACGCCATGCAGAACGCCTCTTTTTTCTGGCCGGTCGCGGCGACCATGCCGGCTTGCGAAAGATAATGCAGCGAGTCGGCGTTGAGATATTTGCGGATCTCGTCCACGGTATTGTTCGCGGCCATCAGCTTGCTGCGGTCGGGAAAATCAATGCCATAAACGCACGGATTCATGTGCGGCGGACAACTGACGGCCACGTGAACTTCGCGCGCGCCGGCTTCCTTCAAAGTTTTCACCCGCGTCTTGCAGGTCGTCCCGCGCACGATGGAATCGTCAACGATGACAACGCTTTTGCCTTTCACTAGCGACTCGATGAGATTCAATTTCACACGCACATTAAAATCGCGGATGAGTTGCGTGGGCTGCAAAAAACTTCTGCCGACGTAATGGTTGCGGATGAACGCCATCTCGTAGGGAATGCCGGATTGCTCGGAGTAGCCCATCGCCGCGCACACGCCGCTGTCCGGCACGGGAATCACCAAATCGGCTTTGACATTGTGCTCGCGCGCGAGCTGGCGGCCCATCGCCTTGCGGACTTCATAGACGCTGTGGCCGTTGATGACACTGTCCGGCCGCGCAAAATAAACGTATTCAAAAATGCAGAACGCGCGCTTCTGGTGTTCGGGCCAAGCCTGGATGCTGGTCAAACCTTTTTCGTTGATGATGACGATTTCGCCCGGCTCGACGTCACGCACAAATTGCGCGTGGATCAAATCCAGCGCGGTCGTCTCGCTGGAAAGCACATACGCGCCATTTGCCGTGCGGCCAATCGAAAGCGGACGGAAACCGTGCGGGTCGCGCGCGCCGATCAATTCTTTCTCCGTCATTATCACCAATGAATACGCACCTTCGATGCGACGCAGCGTGTTGACGAGCGAGTTGGGAACGCCGCCAATTTCCGGCTGCGCGAGCATCATGATGATGATTTCGCTGTCCACGCTCGTCTGAAAAACGAGGCCGCGCGATTCAAGTTCGTCGCGCAACTCGGCGGCGTTGGTCAAATTTCCGTTGTGCGCGACAGCGATCTGGCCGCGCGCGCAATCCACCGTGAGCGGTTGGGCGTTGCGCAAGTTTGAAGTGCCGGTCGTCGAGTAGCGCGTGTGGCCGATGGCGCGGTCGCCGACGAGGTCGTGCAAAATTTTCGGGTCGTTGAAAATCTGCGGCACGAGACCCATGCCGTGGTGCTTGTAAAATTTTCCTTCGTGGCAAGTGACGATGCCCGCGCTTTCCTGTCCGCGATGTTGCAAGGCGTAAAGTCCGAAGTAGGCGAGTTCCGCCGCGTTCGGATGGCCGAAAACGCCGAAGACTCCGCAATAATGTTTGGGATAATTTTGTGGTTGGGTTTGCATCGCGCGCCGCTGAAATTAAGCAGAGAAAAGCTCAACGTGCAAGTCGGAACAAAAAAATTTGGCCGCAGACACACAGAGACGCAGAGGAAAATAAAATTCTCCGTGCCGCTGCGGCTCTGTGGCTAAAACAAAGCTGCTGAACTCAAATACGGCTGCAATTTTTCCACCAGTTCTTCCGGCAGGCGCTTCGGTTTTTCATCGCGGCTGGTGCAGCAGTGGAACGTTTCGGCTTCGAGAATCAGTTTGCCGTCCTGATTCAAAATGCGGTGGCCGAAATTCAGCCGCACGCGCTCGACGCGCGTCAGCCAGACTTCAATCGTCAGCAAATCGTCGTAGCGCGCGGGAAATTTGTAGCGCAGCCGCGCCTCGATGACGGGAAAAATAAAATCGCGTTCCTGCAATTCCAGAACGGTTGCGCCGAGCGCGCGCATGAGTTCACCGCGCGCGGCCTCCAGCAAATCCAGGTAGCGCGAATGGTAAATATGATTGCCGACGGTGCATTCGGCGTAGGTGACGCGGTGCGCGTAGCGGAACAGTTCAGCCATGCGCGCAGCCTAGCCGGATTGCGCCGAAGTTTCACGTTGAAAAATTCCATTTGCGCGATTCCGGTTTGCAGTTATGTTGGCAGCATGAACTGGCAGCAATTCCTTACGCTGTTGATTGTCCTGGGCGTGGCCACCTTTTTCGTGTGGCGCAGTTCGGGAACGAAGAAGCATAAGCACAGTCACCATTGCGGCTGCGCGCACGGGTGCGACGCGGAAAAACCAAAGGAAAAAGCCACGCGCTGACGGTTCAAATCAGAAAGTAAATTCCACCAACCAACTTTTAGCATGGCCGTCACCAAAGTCAGTTCCACCGTTCACTTCGCCGCGCGCAGCCACAGCACTGGCGAGCCGGCCACGGGCCGCTGGACGCCCAACACGGACATTTACGCCACGGAAACCGGCCTCGTCATCAAGGCCGAACTCGCAGGCATGAAAAGCGACAGCCTGGAGATCACCGTTGAAGGCCAGCGCCTGCGCATCAACGGCATCCGCCCGGATTGCTGCCGTTCGCCACAATGCAGTTTTCTGGTGATGGAAATCAGCTACGGCCCGTTTGAAACGGTTTTAGATTTGCCCGCCGGTTATGATTTGAGCCAGGCGAAGGCGGTTTATGTGAACGGTTTTCTGCGCGTGGATGTGCCGCCAGTTCAGAAGCCGCAGCCCAAAACCACCAAGGTTCCCATCAGCGAAGGAGTTTGACCGCGCATTGACTTTGGCGACGCGGTATCATCTAACTGTCAGCATACGATGTTGAAATCGGCGGAAACAGAATTTGTCAGCATCCTCGGCTCCAGCGAAAAGAGCGAAGTGCCGGGTCGCGTCTCGTCGCGTTCACTGCCGGAAAACCTGCCCATCCTCGGCCTGTCGGACATCGTGATTTTTCCCGGTGCCGTCGTGCCGCTGCTCGTTGAGACCGGACCGAGCCTTAAACTCGTGGACGACCTCGTGGCCGGCGACCGGCTTTTTGCTGCCGTGCTGCAAACCAATCCCGAAATCGCCGAACCCGGCCCGCAGGATTTGCACAAGGTCGGTTGCGTTTCGCGGCTGAACAAGATGGTGAAATTTCCCGACGGCACGGTGCGCATTTTGGTCGAGGGACTCTGGCGCATCCGGCTGGATAAATTTCTGCCGGCAAATCCCTATCTGCGCGCCAGCTTTGAACTGCTCCGCGACGAGACCGAGGATTCCGTCGAGTTGCAGGCGATGCTCCGCAACGCGCACAAGCAGTTCGAGGAGATCGCGAAAGTTTCCACCGCACTTTCCGACCAGGTCAAAATCGCCGCGCTCAACAACGATCATCCCGGCCATTTCGCCGACCTCATCGCCGCGAACCTTGGCCTGCCGCTCGACGAAAAACAAAAATTGCTTGAAACCGCTTCCGTCCGCGAGCGGCTGCAAAAACTTTTGCCGCTGCTCAACCGCGAACAGGAAGTGCTCAATTTAAGTTCTAAAATCCAGCACGACGTCGCCTCCAACATCTCCAAGACGCAGCGCGATTTTTTTCTGCGCGAACAGATGCGCGTCATCCAGCGCGAACTCGGCGACACCGACCCGAACGCCAACGAGATCCGCACGCTCCGCGAAAAAATCGAGTCGGCCAAATTGCCCGACGACGCGCGTAAAGCCGCGAATCAGGAACTCGACCGGATGCAGCAGACTTCGCCCGCCGCCGCGGAATACGGCGTCTCGCGCAATTACCTCGACTGGATTCTCGCGCTGCCGTGGCAGATTGAAACCGAGGACAAGCTCGACCTGAAAGTCGCGGAAAAAATTCTGGACCAACAGCATTTCGGCCTCGCGAAAGTCAAAGATCGTCTGCTGGAATTTCTCGCCGTGCTCAAACGCCGCAAGGAAATCAAAGGTCCGATCCTTTGCCTCGTCGGCCCGCCCGGTGTTGGCAAAACGTCGCTCGGCAAAAGCGTGGCCGACGCGCTCGGACGCAAATTCGCCCGGATTTCATTGGGCGGAATGCGTGACGAAGCCGAGATTCGCGGCCACCGCCGCACTTACGTCGGCGCGCTGCCGGGAAGAATTTTGCAGACGCTCCGCCGCGTAGAAAGCCGCAATCCCGTAATTCTGCTCGATGAACTTGACAAGGTCGGCGCGGATTTTCGCGGCGATCCCGCGTCCGCGCTGCTCGAAGTTTTGGATCCGGCGCAGAACCACACGTTCACGGATCATTATCTCGATTTACCGTTCGATTTGTCGCGCGTGCTTTTTATCGCGACGGCCAACTGGCTCGACCCGATTCATCCCGCGCTGCGAGATCGTCTTGAAGTTATCGAACTGCCGAGCTACACCGAGTCGGAAAAATTGCAGATTGCCAAACGCTATCTCGTCCCGCGCCAACTCGAAGAACACGGACTGACGCGCAACGACGTGAAATTTTCCGACGCCGCGCTGCGCGAACTCATCCGCGAATACACGCGCGAAGCCGGCGTGCGCCAGCTTGAACGCGAGATCGCCGCGCTTTCGCGCAAGGCCGCGCGCAAAATCGTTTCCAAAAACGGCGCGGCGGAAATCGTGAAGCTCGAGGAAAAAGATTTGGGAAATTATCTCGGCCATCCAAAATTTGTCTTTGAAAGCGCGGAGAAAATTTCCGAGGTCGGCATCGCGACCGGACTCGCGTGGACGCCGGTCGGCGGCGATGTTTTGTTCATCGAGGCCACGCGGATGCGCGGACGCGGCAGCTTGATTCTCACCGGCTCGCTCGGCGAGGTGATGAAGGAAAGCGCGCAGACGGCGGTCAGTTATTTGCGTTCGCAGGCCAAGAAGCTCGACCTCGATTTTGACGATTATGGCAAGCACGATCTGCACATCCACGTTCCCGCCGGCGCGACGCCGAAGGACGGGCCGAGCGCGGGCGTGACAATCTGCGCGGCGCTGGCGTCGCTGATGAGCAAGCGGCGCGTGCGTTCCGACACGGCGATGACTGGCGAAATTTCTTTGCGCGGGCGCGTGATGCGCGTGGGCGGCATCAAGGAAAAAGTGATCGCTGCGTCGCGCTTCGGCGTGAAGCAAGTGATCTTGCCGGAAGGCAACAAACCGGACTGGCTGGACGTGCCGGCGGAAGTGCGCGCGAAATTGAAGGTGCATTTCGTGAAGCAGATTTCCGAGGTGCTGCAACTCGCGCTCGCGGCGAAATGAGTGCTTGCGCACGGCCACCATTTATAATTTGAATAATTTTCTGCAATTGAAATCGGCCTGCGTGCGCTTAAGTGCGGCGTTGATTTTATTTTTTGCCGTGGGCGCGACAGCGCAGACCAACACTTTGTCCGACGCAGAAATTCAAGGACGCCAACTGGCGCAACAAATTATCTCGGCAAAACCAGAAAACCCTGCTGTGCTAAATGGCTTGATGAAAATCAAAGATGGCAAAGGAATCAATTATCAATACTGTTTCTCCTCAATCACTTCACTGTTCCCAGCAAACGGTCACTGGCAAACTGATTATTATTTTGGCAGCACTACGACTAACACTTCGCATGTAAAAGGACCTTTAACAATCATCACTCCGAGTAACGAAATGACATCCAGTAATCTGCTTGCGGTTAAGTCGATGGTTTCGATTTTACATTTTGATTCCGAAGAATGTCCGCTTAAATATGGCTCTGGTGAATTTCAATTTTATCTTTCGGGTGAAAGAGGCAATTTCACATATTCTACCAACATTGATTCCTGGTTGAGTATTTACAAAGAATCTGACTTTAGTTTTGCCGACCTTGGCTTGGAATTTTTTCACTGGCCGCAACAAAAGGTTTTGCCGAAGACGACGAACTTGAAACGCGGGCGCGACTACACGCTTTTGGAAAGCACGAATCCGAATCCGTCCACCAACGGCTATTCGCGCGTGCTGTCGTGGATTGACAAGGAAACTGGCGGCATTCTTGAAGCCGAGGCTTACGATGCCGACGGCAAGCTGCTGAAAGAATTCGCGCCGAAGTCGTTCAAAAAAATCAACGGCCAGTGGGAACTTCAGGAAATGGAAATCCGCAATGTCCAGACCGGCTCGCGCACGCGGCTGGAATTTGACCTGCAAAAGTGACCGCCGGTGGCCGTGCGCAACGACCGCTTGACTTCGTTTTATCTGCTGCCACGCTGTTTTCCTTTGATATGAATTTGCACCGGAAATTTTTGGCGGTCGGCGCCGGCTTGCTGCTGGCAATCAATGTTTTTGCCGAGGACACGAACCCGGCTCCCATCATCGCGCGCGACGATGTGTCGGACAATTACCTCGAAATTCAGGAGCAGATTCACGCGACGCAGCTCGCCATCGCGGCCAGCCAGCAGGCCGCCGCCGACTCCGCCAAAAGCAACGCCGACGTGCTGGCGGCGCGGCTGGATTCGCTCGAGCAGACGGTCGCGACGCAGCACAGTGCGGACGCGGAAGCGGCGCGCAAGATGCAGCAGTTGACGCTGTTTCTGGCCGGCGCGTTCGGGCTGGCCGGCTTGGGCATCATGCTGCTGATGGTTTATTTTCAATGGCGCGCGTTCACGCAACTGGCGCAGCTCGCCGCGCCGTCGCCGGCGGCCATCGCGAATGCGGACGCGGTGCATCAGCTCGCCGCGCCGGGCCGCGCGACGGTGGAAAGTTCCAACGCGCGTTTACTCGACGCGGTGGGACAACTGGAAAAACGCATCAACGAACTGGAAAGCGGCCAGAAATTTTTGCCGGAAATCGCGGCGGGAAAATCCATTCCGAGTTCCGCGACCGACCCGCTGGCGGACACGCAAAAGTTTCTAGATGCCAACCAGCCGCAGCTCGCGCTGGAAGCCGTGGACAAATTTCTCGCGGCGCACGCGGACCATGCCGAGGCGTTCGTCAAGAAAGCCGTGGTGCTGGAAAAATTGGGTCGCAACGACGAGGCGCTGGCGATGTGCGACCGCGCGATCGCGGCGGACGGCGCGCTGGCGATTGCGCATCTGCACAAGGGCGGATTGCTGAACCGGCTGCGGCGCTATGACGAGGCGCTGGACTGCTACGAACGCGCGCTGGTGGCGCAGGAGAAAAAAGCGAAGGTCTGATTTCAGGTAGGGCTGACCTGCGGGTCAAGCCAACAAGGCGGCGCAGCAGCGCCGCCCTACCACCAAAACGAAATCCGGCTCGACAACTGGAAATGCCGGAGCCGCGGTCGAAAGAAAATGAAGTGGAAAAATATTTTTATTGATAGGCCACATGAGTGTTATACTTCCATTCGTAATTGTTTTTTTGGTATGCGTATTCGCACCCGGAATAATTTGTTTGATTTTGAGCAAGGATGCCAAAAACCCAAAAACAGTAAGAATTTTACAGACTGCTGGCACTATTTTAATCTTAATTCCGTTAATTTTGTTATTACTCCTTTTAGGGACATGTGTAAGTCACCCATTTCATGGCCCAGAGTAGAATGTTTATTACTAATTCAGTGTGTCCTAACAGCTAGATAGACTGCAATTAAGTCCGCGACACGTTTGACCTTTAATTAAAATTCACGATGCGGCTGGCGGTGCGCTCGGATTCGATTTTTTCGCGGAGCAAATCTATTTTCAACTTCAGCAGTTCGCGGTTTTCCTTCGACTGGTCGGCGAGGTCGCGTTCCAATTCCTGAATGCGCTCCTCGTAGGCGCGCAGGCGTTCGAGCATCGGCGTCTGGACGGCTTCGAGGCGGCGCGCGAGTTCGGTGAGTTCGGCGGCGGCGGCCTGCTGGCCGGCGAGGAGTTCGCGGCGTTGCGCGGCGAGTTCCTGCACGACGGCGTCCTTGAGCGCGTCCACGAGATGCGGCGCGAGGCTGGACTGGACGGAATTCAAAAGTGAATTGACGGTCGGCGGCGGGAGCGGCTGGGTTTTGCCATTGAGAATTTTGGCGATGAGATAATTGGCGTCCGCCGTGCCGTCGCGTTTGCAGACGGGACAGGCGACGGGCACGGGCATCCGGCCAGCAACGGGCTGAACTTCAAAGGCGTATTTCTGGCCGCAGGCGCAATAGATTTTGACGGGAATCATGCGCGGGAAAATTAAAACATGGTAGGGCGGCGCTGCGGCGCCGCCATCTGGCTGACCCGCAGGTCAGCCCTACCAGCGATGATGTTAATGAGGACGACCATTCACCAAAGAAAAGATTTTTGCTCGCCGATCTGCCGGTCGCCGTCCCACAAGGTCGCGCGCCAGGCGGTGACGGCGCCGAAATTTTTATACTCGTCGCCGGCGAGCGTGAGCGAAGTCCAATTGTCGAGGAATCCAGTGGTGGCCGGGGCGGTGAGCGTCTTGAATTCCGGCAGGTTGTTGGTCGCGCTGACGCCGCGCAGTTCGAGGCGGATTTTTAATTCACCTTCGCCCGCATTTTTGGCCGACCATTGGACATCGTAGCGGATGGCGGAAATTTCATTGGTGTGCAGGCGCAACTGGGCTTGATACGCGTCGCGGTCGAAGAGGCTCGGCGACAGGGCGGTGCGGCCTTGCAAATCAAGCAGCAGCGGCAGGACTTTGACGACGCGGCCGGTGACGGCATCATCGGCGTGAGCGCCGACCGAAAGGCCAAGCAGGAGCAGCAAAATCCAGAGCGCGCGCATGCCGGAACGATAGCGGGCGGCGGCGTGATTTCAACTCATTTCGGGTGGAAGCTGAAGATCTGGACGGTGTTGCCGAGGCGAAAAGCGACGGCGACAAATTCGCGCTGGCTTGTGCCGACTTGCGCAGTAGCGTGAACTTCGTAAGTCGAACCGCTCACGGTGCAGTAACGGCTGATCTGCTGCTGGCCGAGCGGATCGGGAATGAACGTGGTCAGTTGATTCAGATTTTGGATGACGCCGGGTGAACTGCCGGGCGCGCTGTTCACATCACCTTCGCTGGAACGGAAGCCGATGATGTTTTGCGCCGCCGTGGCGTCCACGCCGGGAATGCAGGTCAGCACATTAGCGTCGGCGGTGTTGACGTTGATCTTGCCATTGGAATACGGCGTCAACACGTCGCGCAGGCCGAACGCATAATCCGGCTCCTGCCCCGGCGCGTTGCCGAAGCCAAGTTTGTGGTGCTGGAACGGCGCATTGGCATCCGGCGCGGGACCGCCATTGAACATATGCGGCGTGATGCCCTTGATCAGTTGCAATTCCTCAATGTCGTCAATCGGCGCGTTCTTCGCGTAATACGGCGGCGTGAGACCTTGATAATAATCGCTCTCCGCGCCGGCGGGTCGCGTGGCGTCATCGCTGTCAATCCAGTCCTGAATCGAGTCGGACACGACGGAAATGACCCCGGCATCCGCGCCCATCGTTGTCAGAATCTGGTGCAACAATTGGCTGTCGGCGCCGTTCACATTAATTTTGCTTTCCTGCTCGATGAGTTTCAGCGAAACCGAGCCGTCGCCGACCGGAAAATCATCCAGCGAAATGCCCATGATCGGACTGTTCGTCTCCGCGTCTTCGCCCGCGCCGCCCGCCCAGATTTGTTTCAAGGAAGTCGGCCCCGACGGTTCGTTCGCCAGAATCCAGCACGCGCGCTCCACGCCGGCGCGGCCGACCCACAATAATTTTTCATCGTCATTCCCGTTTTGCGCGAGCTGGTTTTCCACCTTCATGAACATCGCCAGCGCGCCCGCCAGAATGGACAGCACCGCCACCGCGACCAGCGCGATGATGACGGCGAAACCGTGACGAGATGAGCGCAGGGAAATTTTCATTCAATGGGTGATCGGCGCAACCAAGCGCGTTTGGTCAGCCGCGCCGCCCACCGCACCGTTTTGCACGGCGGCCGGCATGGTCTGCGACGGCAGCGAATAAACGCGCGCGACAGAAAAATCCGGCGCGGACGCGCCCGCGGCCGTGTTGCCGCCGAGCACGAGCTTCACGCGCACCAGCGGCGGAATCGAATTGGTGTCGTCCCATTCCGTGACCCAGTCCAATTTGTTGGTGTCCCAGCAATCTACTTCAAACTTGCGGACATTGCGCGCGAGCACGAGCGGGAACTGCTGCTCGTCCGCGTCCAAGTCCATCAGCACCGGATTCTGGCGCAGCACGAGGTTTTTCTGGTTGCCGTCGCCTGCTTCGAGCGAATACGAAAGCCGACGCAGGTTGAAATTGCGACCAGTGATCGCGTCAAAGAACTTGCCGTTGCGCGGAAAAATTTCCGGCACGCGCGCCGTGAAGCTCAACGTCGGCGTGTCGCCGTTCTCCACGATGAAGCTGTAATACTGCGGCGACGCCTGAAACGACTGGATGGCCATCAGCGAATCCTCGATGGTGCGCAGCGTGATGCGCTGCCGTTGCGCCTGCGCGGCCACATCCTGCGCCACCTGCGTCGAGCGCATGATCGCTCCCCACACCGAATAAATCGCCGAGAGCACCAGACTGAAAATCGCGATCGCAATCATGATCTCGATCAGCGTGAACGCGCGGTGCCATGGGCGGGTAAATTTCATTGGTGGATGAAGTTGCCGCCGTCGAGGCTGCCGGCCGGGGATTGCGGACGATAAAACAACGTGGTCATGTCCGAGATGATTTCACGGCTGCCGCGCTCCTGCACGGCGCATTCCACGCTGAACAGTTTGTTCGTGGCGACTTCACGGATGTCCACCGTATACACATAATTGCGGTAAGGGTCGCCCAGGATTTCGGCCATGCTGCCGGATTTAGTGCCCTCCACCAGAATGTTAGTGTTGGCATAGTTCGCCAGCACCGGACCGGCGTCCACAAGCGGGCGTTGCAGCCGTCGCGCGTTCGCGAGAGACTGTGACACTAGGCTCAAGATCGCGAACACGGCGAGGAAAAAAACGCCGATGGCGATCATGACCTCCAGCAACGAGAACGCGCGGCGGCGGCGGGCGAAAATTTTTGTTGCCGTTCTCATTTGTTCACATCGCTGACAATGGGCGTGCCGGTGGCGTAGTCCAAGGTGATTTTTTCCGACTCACCGCGGCCGAGCAGCACGATGACGGTCTCGTCACAAGTGCCGTCGGGATAAAAAAAGATTTTTGCCCAATCGGATTCCAAATAGTCCTGCCGGAAAATGTCCAGCATCGCGAACTTGATGCCGTCCGGCAACGTAGAAGCGGCGACCTTGCCTTGATTGGCATCGCCCGCCGCCGCGCCTTCGACAGCAAAAGTGCCTTCCGCCGGATGGATCAGGACATCGGTTTTCTGCTTGCTGATGATGGCGCGCTGGCGCGCCGTAAAAAAAACATCCTGCACGTCGCTCAAGGCCTTGCGCATCCCTTCTTTTTGCACCGCCTTGATGATGGAGGGCATGCCCATCGCCGCGACCAGCCCGATGATGGCCACGACGACCATCATCTCGATGAGCGTGAAACCGGCGGCAAATTTTTTGCGGGCGAGCGGCATGGTTCAATGGCCTCCGCCGCCGGTGCTGATGTGCGAGATGAGGTTGAACATCGGCAGCAAAATGCTCAACAGCAGGAAACCGACAATAACCGCCATCAAGATGATCAGCACCGGCTCGATGAGCTGCGTCATTACGCGCAGGGAAATTTGCAGCTCGCCTTCGTAAGTGTCGGCGAGGTTGTTCAACGCACCCGGCACGTCGCCCGTTTCCTCGCCGATGCGCACGAGGTCAACCACCAGTTGCGGGAACAATTTGCTCTGCGCCAGCGGCTGCGCCAGCGTCTTGCCATCCGTCACGGCCTCGCGCGCCTTCGCCACGGCTTCCTTGATGAGCGAGTTGGACATGACCTGCTCGGTGATCTTCAGCGCGGTCAAGACCGGCACGCCGTTTTGCAGCAGCGTGCCCAGCGTGCGCGTGAACTGGCCAAACACATTTAATTTCACCACTTTTCCGACCACGGGCGCCTTCATGCGCCATTCGTCCAGCTTGCGCGCGCCCGCCGCGCTGGTCTGGAAACGCTTGAACAAAATTACCAGCACGACGATGACCAGCCCGAGCAGCCACCAGTAGTCCAGAAACCAATGGCTCGCCCGCATCAACGCCCGCGTCGGCAGCGGCAGCTGGATGTTGAAGCCGTTGAAAATTTCCGTGAAGCGCGGCATCATGAAAAACATGAAGAACGCCACGATGCCCAGCCCGACGCAGATGACCATCGCCGGGTAAATCATGGCGGACTTGAATTTAGCCTGCACTTCCGCGAACTGCTGGAAGTGGCTCGCCATGCGCCGCAGCACTTGCACCAGCGAGCCGCTCGACTCGCCCGCCTTCACCATGTTGATGTAAAGCTCGGAAAAAATCCGCGGCTGCCGCGCCATCGCATCCGAGAGTCCGCGGCCTTCGGTGACTTCCGTTTTCAAATCGCGGCTGACCTCGGCGGGAATGCCGGGGCTTTCCAGATGCGTCATGCTGTTGAGCGCCACCGTCAGCGGCATGCCCGATTGCAGCAGGTTCGCCAATTGCGTGGTGAACGTCGCCAGTTCCTGCAACTTCGGCTTCCGCTTTTGCGTCATTTGTTCGCGCATGGATTGCGGCAGGAGCGAAATCAGATTCACCCCGCCCTTGCCCGCGTTTTTGGTCGCGGGCGCTGCGCCCGCCTTAACGTCGGCCACGGCCAGCGGGAACAGCCCGGAGCGCTGGATTTGCGCCAGCGCGGCGCTGCGGTCGGGAACCTCCAGCACGCCCTCGACGAGTTCGCCGGAGCGTTTGCGGGCCTTGTAGGAAAACTGCGGCATAAAGTCTTGTATTGAAAACCGGGCGTGGACGAAAGTTTCAAATTATCCGCCGTTAAATCCTGCTTGACGCGCGCACCATTTCGCGGTTGCATGGTCTGATATGAAGATGAAATTTTTCGCCATCCTCGCCGGAGCCGCCCTGGTTGCCACTGGCTGTGTCAAAACCGTTAGTGATTCCCACTCCGTGGCCATGACCTGGTCTACCGACCAGATCAGTGCGCGCTACCAACGTTCCATTGAACAAGTCTATCAAGCCGCCGTCACCGTCATCCAGAACAATGGCGTGGTCATCTCGGAATACATTCCGCATGACACCACGAACAGCGTCCGTGCCCTGACCGGCAAAGTCAACCAGCGCAACGTCTGGGTTCGCGTCGAGGCCGTTGACTCCAGCATCACCCAGTTGACCATCCAATCGCGCTCCAGTTGGGGCGTGAGCGACGTGGCACTCTCCTCCGAGCTGGTCACGGAAGTCGCCCTGCAACTCGCACGGTAATTTTTTAGGAATTCAGCCACGTCCGGTGGCGAACGAAAAATCCCAGGGTGAAAGCCGTGGGATTTTTGTTTGTTTTGTTGCCGGCACACTTGCGTCACAGACGCACCCAATGCTCCGGCACCAAATCCTCGTCCGTGAATTTTGAGGAACAATACCACTGTCTTGGTGCCACCACAATTTTGTCCGGCTGTCGGCCGAGCCACGCCGCCCACCAACTGAAGGAACTGTTCGCGATGATGAAATGACGGCAGTTCATCATCAAACGAAATTCATCAAGGTCGCGACGGCCAGCCGCACCGGACGCGATAACCAGATTTTCTGAAGGAAGAAAGTTGGCGCGCAGCCATGGCGGGTCGTCGGAAAATAAATAGAACTTTGCGCCCGCGACTCGGTCGCTGATATGAGCCATCGCCGCGCGATAATAATCCAAAGTGCAAGTCGCGTAGTTGCTCACGCCATACGGCGTCGAAACATAGTCGCCGCGCCGGACGTGGACACATACCGAGCTTTCTGCGCCGAGACGCGTGAGCATCGGTTCCAGTTCCGAAGCGGCGGGCGCGCGGAAGGCCAATTCATCCAGCAACCGCTCACGGTCGGCGGCAAAATATTTTTCGCTCTGCCAATAGCCATCCAGATACAGGATGCGGGCGGCGCGACGGGGCAGCAGTTCAAAACCACGTTGCTTGTCCACCATCATGTACAAAATCCCGGCCGCGCCCAACATGCGCCGCAGCGGTGAATACCGTTCTTTTTTTATTTTTCGGAGCCAATAATGCCCGCGCGGGCCGAGGATGCGCGGTGAAATCCTGAATTGATCCAACCCCAACCGCCGGAATGCCTGCGGTGAAAAATGCGACGTGTCCAGCCACAACTGCGTGTCCAATCGCCGCGCCAGGCTGCTGCCGACGGCGTATTGGAACAGTTGGTTCCCCAGTCCTTCTTGGATTTTAACAATGACCATCCGACGGATTTGTCACCCAGCCAGCGGATTGAACTAAAGCCCGCGTTTTGAAAATGAATCCCTCGGTGCGATGTGTCAAATGGGAATGTGTTTTTATCGCTGATACGAATGGCCGGAACCGTTTGGCGGCGGCAAGCTGCAAGGGCAAAATTGAACCTTCAAAAATCAAATTTATAGACTAGGTCGAGATGACTGTCGTTCGGGCCGGAGCGGGTGTCATCGCCGCCATCGTCCTTGAGATTCTGGCCGACGGAATAAACAATTTTTCGCGCCGGCGAATAGCGCAGCGGCTGGCCGTCAAAATCATCCACCGGCACTTCATCCAAAAATTCCGGCACGAGCGCGGACAAATCCGGCGGCAGATTTGCATGCGTCAATTCATACGCGCGCAGGGCGAGGATGGTGCGCGTGGCCTGCAACTGCACGTCGGCCTGCGATTTTTTCGCCAGCGATTCCCCAATGGCTGGCATCATTAAATAATACATGACTTGGCCGGCTGCATTTCCGCTAAAGATAAGAGAAACCGGGCTAGACCGGTGCAAAAAGTCGGGCAATTTCGAGTCGTTGTCCTTTAATATATCTTCCGCATCTTTGTAATGAAGCGGTGCGGCCTTCAGCAGCGTGAGATAACCGCCGGCAAACAAGGCTTTCGTTTTGCTGAAATTAAACGTCGGCCACAACCGTGTCGGGCGTGGATAATATTTGCCCGTTTGGTCATCAATGATTTTTCCGTCGCGTATGTTGGCCAGCGAACCAACATCAGCTTTATACTCAGCTCTCATCGTGTTCGCGAACGCAGCCGCTTCATCGTCTGGATCAAATTCAAGCTGGCGAATGTAATTTTTTAGCTGGCGCGCATCTAAATGGGACTGCCCAACCCAACGTTGAATTTGGTTCAAGCCCATGCTGTTGACCGCCGTGCCGACGAGATAACCAATCAACACACCATGACTGTTTTGCATCCGCCAACCAAGCTGGACTTGGTTCATCATTTGGTCAAAAGCCGCCTTGTCCTGTCCGAGGCGCAGAAGAAAATTCTCCCGCACCACGGCCACCTCCGACATTCTTTTCCAAGCTGCCAAATAAGGCAGCAAATCCGCTACGGTGGAAATTTCCGACACCTGCAAATCCGTCAGCTTGGCGGCGGCATCCCAGCCCACCATGGCCTCACGGTTTTTGTCCAGCAGTTCGCTGGCAAAATTTGCATCCCAATTTGTGGCACCCATCAAATCGCCGATGCGCTCCCGTTCGCCGTCCGGCCACCAGACATGACTACCTGCCTCCTGAAGAACGTCGAAGGCGTTTGCGCCTTCTGGAATGTCGGCGCGTTCCAGCCGAAGCTCTTGGTCATAAACCGATGTCGGAATGATTGACCGCAAGAACACAAAAACATAGAGCAGCGCGAGCAATCCAAGCAAACCCAGTCCGATGCGAAACAGCTTAAAGCGAAAAAACGGCAATTTGTTCGGGTTCATGGCACAGAGATAACCGTTGCCGCTGAACCTAGGCAAGCGAATTGAATCACAGCCGCACCGGAATTTTTTTCGACGCCAAAAATTGTTTCACGTCGCCCACGGTGAACGTGCCGAAATGAAAAATGCTTGCGGCGAGGACGGCGTCGGCTTTGCCGGCGAGCAGCACGTCGGCCATGTGTTCCAGCGTGCCTGCGCCGCCGCTCGCGACAACAGGAACTCCAACAGCTTCGCTTACGCGCCGCGTGATGACGAGGTCGAATCCGGCCTTGGTGCCGTCGGCGTCAATGGAGTTCAAAACAATTTCGCCCGCGCCAAGCGCGACGGCTTTTTTCGCCCAGTCAAGCGCGTCGAGACCGGTGTCCTTGCGGCCGCCGTGCGAGAACACGCCCCATTGGTCCGGCGCGATTTTTTTGGCGTCAATGGAGACAACGATGCACTGGCTGCCGAATTTTTCCGCGCCGGCGCAGATCAAATCGGGATTCGCAATGGCGGAAGAATTGATGCTGATCTTGTCCGCGCCCGCGCGCAGCATGGTGAACATATCGTCCACCGATTTTATTCCGCCGCCGACGGTGAGCGGCATGAAGCATTGGTCGGCGGCGCGTTCGATCACATCCACCATCGTGCCGCGCCCGTGCGCGGTAGCGGTGATGTCGAAGAAAACCATTTCGTCCGCGCCCTGCTCGTTGTAACGCAGGGCGAGTTCCACCGGGTCGCCGACGTTGCGCAGGCCGCCCTTTTCGGCGACGCCAAACTGGACGCCGCGCGTGACATGGCCGTCGTGGACGTCGAGGCAGGGAATGACACGTTTTGCAATCACGCGGGTAATTAAAGGCGGAGTTGCGCCGGGGCGCAAATGATTAGTGACATTTTGCTTGAAAGCCGATGAACGCCGTCACCAGAATGTTGTCCTAAATAAAGTTGAAAGGTTCGCCATGAAAAAAATTTCCATCACCTTAGCTTGCGCAGGCCTGCTGGCCTTGATCGCAGCGACCGGCTGCCGCACGGACTACGGCGCGGGCAATCCGTATCAGCCGGGGCCGACGGCGGGCAAGGACGTGGGCGCGGTCGCGGGCACGGTGGCCGGCAACGTCGCGGATGTGGGCGTGGGCGCGGTGCAGGGCACCACGCATGGTTTCGCCAACTCGTTCGATCCGAGCTACCACATGGTGCGCTATTGGAAAACGGAGACAACTCCCGATGGCCGCACGATCCAAGTGCCCTATGACATTATGGTGGATCAATACGGCCGCCCGGCACAGATGCCTGCGCCGACGGGCGATCCGGCACCTTCCGCCGTCAAATAATTCAACGTCTGCTCCATGACTGTATTGAAATTAAAGGCGGCATTGACTGCCGGCGACGTCATAAAAACCAGCCCATCATCCGAGAGAAATGTGAAGGCCAGCGGAGGATTCATTTTCAAAAAAATCATCTGTTGCGTCGTGCCCGTCGTCTTGGCGGCAATGTTGGGCACCGGCTGCCGGACTTATGAACAGCAAAACAAGGTCATTGCCTATTGGCATCAGGGCGACCTGCCTGACGCCGTTGCGGAAGCGACAAAGAAGGCCGACGAAAATGCGGGCGGCAAGGACGCCATTGTCTGGCGGCTGGAACAGGGCGCAGTTTTGCGCGCGGCCGGCCGATACGACGACAGCAACAAGGCCTTTGATGAGGCGCAGGTGAAGATAGATGAGTATTCGCAGATGGCAAAAATCCGCGTCGGACAGGAAGCGGGCGCGCTGCTTTCCAACCAGGCCAATCTGGCTTACGAAGGGCGTTCCTACGACGGCATCATGTTGAACACCTACCGCGCATTGAATTATCTCGCGCTCGGCCAGCCGGACAATGCGCGTCCGGAAATCATCCGCGCCTACCAGCGCCAGCAGGACGCCGTCGCGGACAACGCACGGCGCATTCAAAAAACGCAGGATGAAGCCGCCAAGCAAAAGGACCATGAAGTGATGCGCCGGGCCGAGGAAAGTCTGGAATTTCAGGCGCAGTTGCAAGGCTCGATGACGAACATCAACGACCTTCAGGTTTATGCCGATTATGTGAACCCGTTCACCGTCTATCTTGATGGCATTTATTTTATGGCCAATGCGGCGGACTCCTCGGATTTGGAACGAGCCCACAAGTCGCTGGAACGCGTGGCCAGCTTTGTCCCCGGCAACAAATATGTGAGACAGGATTTGGCGGCGATCAATGATCTTATCAACGCCCGACCGCTGCCGCCGACGACTTATGTGATTTTTGAGACCGGCTGCGCGCCCATTCGCGATCAGGTGCGCATTGATATTCCCATCATCATTTCCAAAGTATCCTACATCGGCGCGGCGTTTCCGACGCTCCGGCCGCAGTGGAATTTTCAGCACCGGCTGACCGTCACCGCCAACGGCATCAATTACCACACGCAGACGATTTGCAAAATGGACAGCATTGTCGCACTGGATTTCAAGAACGAACTGCCCGTGGTCATCACCAAGACTGTCGCGGCCACCGTCACCAAGGCAGTGGCCGCCTACGCCGCCAACCAGGCCGCGCAGCAAGCCGCTGGCGATTGGGGCGGCTTGTTGATGCAACTCGGCACGGCGGCGTTCCAGATCGCCGTCAACATTGCCGACACGCGCACCTGGACGACGTTGCCGAAGGAATTTCAGATCTGCCGCTTCCCGACCCCGGCGGACGGACGGATTGAATTGTCCACGCCCAACGGCATGAGCCTGTCCGTCGCCATTGACGGCATGGCAGACGGGACAAAAAATGGTTTGACCTCAACCGCCGGCGTGCAAGCATCTTTGAACACGGGCGGCCCGGTGAATGTCGTTTATGTGAAGTCCATCAACAGTGGCACGCCGCTGCTGGTCAGCCAGTTTAAATTAAAATGAAAATAAAAATTGCCGTATTGTTCGCCGCCGCCATCGCGGTGGCGGGTTGCCAAAGCACCGTCAACTCGGTGCAAAACGCGCAGACGGCCAATCCGCGCGCCCTGATCTCCGACGCGCGTGTCGTCAGCGACACGGGCTTGGACCGCAAGGTGGGTGTGGTCGGCGTCAACACCGCGATAACGCCCGGCGGTCTGCTCAAAGTGCAGGTGGAGCTGCTTAACCGCACCGGTTCGCCGCAGAATTTCAACTACCACTTCGAGTGGTTCGACCAGAACGGAATGCAGGTCAACAATTCCTCGACCGCCGTCATTGCCGACCAGATTGACGGCATGGAAGACAAATTCATCAGCGCCGTCGCCCCGACGGAAGCCTGCAAGGATTTCCGTTTGAAATTGATTTTGGGCCAATGACCATTTAATCCCGAACCTGAAAATAAAATGAAAAATAAAATACTCATTCCCCTGCTCGCCGTCAGCACTGCGCTCCTCACCGGCTGCGGCACCAATGCGCATTACGTCGAGACCGGCGGAACGCAAAACATCGTCAACGTCGGCCAGATCAACATTCAGGATTACATCCAGGCCGCCAACGCCGCCACGTCCGACCTGCTGGCGTCCGGTGTGCTCGACCGCGTTAAAAATCCGCCGGCCATCCTCGCCATTAGCCGCATCATTAACAACACCGGCCAGCAGATTGACACCGATTTGCTCATCAAAAAAATCCGGGTGGCGCTGCTGCAAAGCGGCAAGGCCGTCACCACGACCACGTACGGCCTCGGCGGCCAGGCCGAAGACCCGCTCGCCCAGAGTCAGCAGCAGAAAAATGATTTCACGACCGACCAGAAGACTGCGGGCGTGACCGACTTCACCCTTTCCGGCAAAATCATTCAATTAAATGCCCGCGCCGGCGACACCACCCAGGCTACCTATAGTTTCCAATTGTCGCTCACCGACAACCGTGGACTCGCGGTTTGGGAAGGTGAAAAGGAAATCACCAAGCAAGGCACCCGCAGCGGCATCGGTTTCTGATCCGCAAAAGGATTTCACGACGCCGGTGGAATTTTCCACCGGCGTTTTTTCTTTTCTTGAAGTCATGCGGTGATATATTTTCCGTCTTGGTAGCCGATGTGGCGGAATTGGCAGACGCGCTAGACTCAAAATTCGATTTTCACCCCTTTCTTCACCAAGCTTTCAATCGCTTCAAACAGAGTTAAAGCATTAATTTTATTGCTCGAAACTGGTTTTTAGCCTTTTCATTCAATGTCTCCTTACCCGCCTCGAAAAAGGCGCAACTCTAGCACAAAAACTAGCACACGCAAAAAGAACAGCGTAAACCCCGCGCGCACCGGTGTTTGGAGGTCCGCTCCAAGCTCGTTTGTGGCTGATTTAGCATCACGTTTTTGTGCGATCTATCAACACCGTTGCATATTTTGGTCTGCCTCAACCGCGCCAGCCAGCCGCGCACGAATCCAGATTCAATTGTATGTCGCCGGTTGTCGCGTCAAGGTAGTGCCTCGGTATGCCCTCGACCTCCACCTAATACCCTTATCCAAGTTATTCACCGCCGCCCTGTGGTCGGCTTTGGGAGCCGCCTTCGGTCGGCGGTGAATAACTTGGCCGCCGCTGTCGCCGTCGAACCGATTTCCGACGATACTGCGGGTGGCCGTCACTTTGCCGCGGCGTCGCTACGGTCGCCTCCACCGCACCCCACGAGGGTTGAGTCAAGAAAACCGGCGACGCCGACGGCTCGTGTTCAGAAGTCTGAGAGAACTTTGCCCCGCGAGGGCCGCCGTATTAGTTCGACTATGAACCGGGTCACTCCGACCAGTGCCGCCGCAACCAAAAGAAAGGAGTCGGAAAAAATGAAAGCATGGACTGAAGTCACGCACTTCGCCGGATTCGACTGGGCGAAGGATCATCACGATGTGCTGGTCTTGGACGGCACGGGAAAAATCACCAGCGAGTTCAGGTTCGATCACAACGCGACGGGGTGGACGCTCTGCCAGGAAAAACTAAAACAGTTTCCAGAGCTGGCCATTGCGGTCGAAGCCGGGCATAGCACCGCCATTGAACGACTGGTGGCGTTGGGCAACCGCGTTTATCCGGTGCATCCGCGCAGCTCCAAATCGTATCGCACGCGCAAGCTGCCCAGCGGCACAAAAACCGACCGCCGGGATTGCTGGGCGCTGGCCGACGCCTTGCGGCTGGAAGGTGAAAGCTGGCGGGTGCTGACAACACCGGAACCATTGGTGCAACAACTGCGCCTGTTGTGTCGGGATGAGGTGACGTTGATCGAACAACGCACCGCGTTGATCAATCAGCTTCAGCAGGCACTTTACGAGTATTATCCCAGCGCACTGGAGGCGTTTGAAGATTGGTGCGCGCCTTCGGCCTGGGCGTTCGTGGAATGCTTTCCCACGCCGCAAACCCTGGTGCAGGCGGGCAAACGCAAATGGCAAAACTTCCTGCACGCCCACAAATTGTTTCATCCAGAACTGAATCAAAAACGATTGGAGATTTTTGCGCGGGCCGATCAGTTTTGCGGCCCGGCACCGGCCATTGCCGCCAAGAGCGCCCTGGCGGTCGCCGTGGCAAAAATGTTGCAGACCTTGGAAGCGCAACTGGCCCGCTACCGCTCGCTCATCACCGAGTGCTTCAAACAACATCCCGATCACGCCCTCTTCACTTCACTGCCCGGGGCCGGCCCCAAGCTGGCTCCCCGGCTGTTGGGCGAGCTGGTTGCCTTGAAGCCGCTGGCGGACGTGCCGCAAGCCTTGCAAGTCTGGCGGGCATGGCTCCGGTCAGCTATCAATCGGGCAAGGTGTCCGTCGTCTATCTGCGCCACCAATGCAACCGGTTTTTGCGACACACCATTCACTTGTGGGTGGATTTGAGCCGGCACTATTGCGACTGGGCGCGCATCTATTAAGAAGCCCACCGGAAAAAAGGCCAGAGCCACGCCTGCGCGTTGCGCTGCCTGGGAATGCGCTGGCTCAAAATCATCGCGGCCATGATCCGCAACCAGACGCCATATGACGCGGCCGTGCATACGCGCAATCAACTGCAACACGGTTCCTGGGTGATGCAGTTGCAACCCGTCCAAATCATAAAAAAAGATGCCAGCTAAACGCACATGAAAACAGCGGTCGGGCGGCTAGTGCTGTCAAGATACTCCTCGCTGCGCTGCGGTCCATCTTGACAGCGCCGCCCGCCGCTGTGGTTTGCTCTTAAGATTTTGCGTTCGCAAAATCTGCCCGGTTTGCGGGCAGAAAAACCAACCAGAACCATTGTGAATAACTGTTATGAAAAAGCCCTTGCCAGCACAGAGAACATCTTGACCCGCCACCCGGCTCCGAAGCTTTTCTGTTTAGGATTTTGCGCGGGAAAGCTGTTCGCAAAATAGGGATGATTTCAGGTTTCCAACCAAGTCTTGCCGCCAGAACGTTACCAATATCCAAATTATTGTCGCCGCGAAAAATCTAGCGCTTATCGAGGCCAGTGCCAGTTCTGTCAGCCGGTTGACGATATCTTTCCAAAATGGCGTCAGTCGGGTGGATTCATTCCAAATAAAAATGCCAAGCGTAAAAAAGGATGAAGCCCTGCGCCCACACCCGAGTCCGACGAGTGCTGGCCTGGTTCCGGGTAAAGCGACTTTTCAAGGGGCAATCGTGGCAGTCACTGGCCCGGTAGGATTTGATCTCCCGGACCTTTTCCAAGGTTGCTCACTTTCGCGCAAACGAAGTCATAGATATTATGAACAACTTTTCTCCCGGTCTTCAGTTTAAGCACAAATTGCCACCGCTGGATAAAAACAAAGCCCCGGCATTTTTGCCGGGGCTCACATTTTTGTTAAACCGAACCCGAAGTCAACCTCGTGACATACAAAGCAGCCTAACGCAAAAAGCTGAGCCGCCCCGAGCCAGTGACGAGGCGAACAACGGGCGCTCCCGATTGACCAAAAGCGGCAATCGGGGACGGCTCCAGAGGATTGTTAGGCTGCGTCGTCATCTAAACCTCTACAAAATAGCCGTGCCAACCTCTTACTGAAAATAATAAAGCAAATGCCGAAGATAAACCCGCAAATAAAAGCGCCAATCGCCAAGCCGCTCTGCTTGTCCATCATAAATCCCACGGCATTGTCAAACCCGTTATAAATCATCCATGCTCCGATGATGCGAAAAATCAAAGCTGCAATATTTTTAAGTTTCATAGCGTGTGAAGCAGCCTAACGAAAAAAGAAGGCATGTTGAAGAAGTTGGCGCAACGGGCGACAACTATTGATGTCGGTTAAACAATAAACATCAAACATAAATTCAACATGCCTATGAAAACGAATACGCCTCCCA
>Ga0302266_10000091_pt1 | contig 87518 bp, 78 predicted proteins | sample III_Bog_E1_2_FD_194559 | JGI IMG/M metagenome (GOLD analysis project Ga0302266, IMG submission 194559) | Peat permafrost microbial communities from Stordalen Mire near Abisko, Sweden - III_Bog_E1_2 | ecosystem: Environmental > Terrestrial > Soil > Wetlands > Peat | place: Sweden: Abisko...
CGAAATGAGCAGATTAGTGACGATAGGTGAGGCGGCGGACGCCCTTGGAGTCTCGGTGCAGACGTTGCGCCGCTGGGAAGCCGAGGGGCGCCTTAAACCAGATGAACGGACATCGGGAGGCCAGCGGTTTGCCGATAGTTACTTAACCGGCAGCCAGCAGCGCCGATTGCTTAAGGTTTCCAAAGGAACCGCCAACGCGATTTGATCGGGCGCGTCGGCCACCAGCAACGCGTGGTCAGTATAGAGGGTTCCGGCGCGCACACCGATTACCCGATAGACCGTGTCGGCCCAACCAAAGGGATGAAAACGGTCGCCAATATGAATGGCTGCCATCCCGACGGGGATATTATGGGCTGGAATCGCCCGGCCTCGCCCAAAAGCGGGGTCACGATGATGGGGGCGTCGCCCTCTCGGGTCCATGCGTCGTGTGGTCATCGCCGGATACAACCATTGTAAAAGTGATACTTTCATTAATTTATAAGTTATTATTAGCTACGTCAAGGCAGAGACAGGTAATAAGCGTCGTTAACCATCAATAATACTATATTGGTTAACGTCTTTGCTTTATATTTGATGGGTTTACAAAAATTTTAAGATTAATTTTGAGGGCGCTCGTGCTCGCCAGCGTTTGCTCAAACGGGGTCACGGGATCGCCACGGTAAAAGGTTCGGGAGTTTCACCCCGGCACCAGCGGCGCCAAGCCTGCCGATAGGCGCTTTCGACCCGGCGGGCCAAGCCGGGAGCATCGGACAGAGGCGCGGCGGCCACCCGATCTCGTAACTCCGCTCGCAGCGACGTCAAACGCTCGGGATTCAAGGCCAGAGCCGCAGCGATCTCGAGAGAGGCCGCCGGACTCTCAGCCACCAGGGCCCCTAATCCCAAGGACTCCAAGAGACTGGCACCCACCCGCGCGGCGTGACGATCCCCTCGCACAGTCACCACCGGCACTCCCATCCACAGGGCTTCGCAGGTGGTGGTGGTGCCGTTATAGGGGAAAGGGTCTAGGGCGATATCCATGTGATGGTAGGTCTCGAGATGACTGGCGGTATCGGCCATCCAGCCCTGGGAGACAATCCGTTCGGCCCCAATGCCATGGCCAGCGAAAGCCGCCCACAAGGCGTGTTGCACGCTTGGACAGGAGAGTTGCCGGCTCTTCACCAACAAGCGGGCCGAGGGGAGCCGATGCAGCAAAGCGGCCCACTGTTCGATCACCTTTGTGTTGATCTTGTTGAGATTATTGAAGGAGCCGAAGGTTATAAAGCCCTGACGGAGAACCGGCGGCGGTTTAACATCGGGAGTCTGGGACGCTCGATAGCATAAAAAACTCGGCCCCAGTCGGATCAGGGCTTCGCACGAGAGCGGATCGGCACTCCCCACCGGATCGGTGACGATGTCCACCAAACGATAATCCATGGCCGATAAGCCGGTGGTGGCAGGATATCCGAGCCAGGTCATTTGCAGCGGGGCTGGTTTTCGGGCAAAAACCGGCAGCCGATTAAAGGCCGAATGACCGGCCAGATCTACCAGAATGTCGATCTCATCCGCATGGATTTGTGCCGCCAGGGCCTCGGTGTCGATCCCGACGGTTTCGCGCCAAACCGCCATCTGAGCCCGAAGCGTGACCGTAATCGCATCCGGGCGAGCGGTGTTGGAATAGCCATAGAGAACAACTTGGCTCCGATCATGGGCTTCAAGCAGCGGCAAGACGAAATGCCCGACCACATGATCTCGGAAATCACCGGAGACATAGCCAATCTTGAGCCGACGTTCGGGGTCTCGAGACTGGCGATGGGGGAGCTTCGCGCCTCTGGCCATCCGATCAAGCCGGACACCAAAAGCGCGATGCTCGGCTGTCAGTCGAGCCGCTGGAAACTCTGGAAGGTAATTTAGGGTCATCAATAGATTACTATGGGCCTCGGTGCACTCTGGCTGGTGTCTTAAAGCCCGGCGATATTCGGTCACCGCCTGATCAAGTTGCCCCAATTCTTGCAGCCCCTTGCCCAGCGTGTTCAAGGCTTCGACCAAATCGGGTTTGATCGCCAAAGCCTGTCGGACCCGCGCCACGGCTTCGTCAAACCGGCCCAAATCCAACAGGGCCGCACCCAGGTTATTCAAAGTTTCCGCATGATCGGGCCAGATGGCCAACACCCGCTCGAACGCCACCACCGCCGCCGCCGAGCGCCCTTGCGCCTGCAACACATTGCCCAAGTTATGGCGAGCGCCGGCATAGTCGGGCTTTAGCTCCAACGCCTGCCTATAGGACGCAGCGGCCTGATCCAGCCGCCCCCAGGCAAGCCAAGCATTGCCCAAGGTATTGAAATAAACCGGCTCTCGGTCATCGCAGGCGATGGCTTGATTCACCAGCGCCACCGCCTGCTCGGGCCGCCCGGTCTGAAGCGCCACCGCTCCCAGCCGATGCCGGCATTCGGCATAATCGGGCGCCACCACCAAAATCCGCTTGTACCAAGCCTCGGCCTCGGTCAAACGACCGGCCTCATGCAAGGCAACGGCCGTGCGGAAGGCTTCGCCAACGGTAGTCATGGAGACGTCCAAGAAACTGGCGTTGGCCGACTCTTCCCGCTTCTGAGCGGTAACGGATTTGGAGCCCGTCCGGGTTCCCCATTCCTCACCCCAATCCCCGCGCCTGAGGGTTGTCTAAGAACCAGCGATAGGTGGCGGCCAGTCCTTCGGCCAACGAGGTTTGTGGTTGCCACCCCAAGCCGGTGAGCAAGCCGATATCCAGCAATTTGCGAGGAGCGCCATCGGGCTTGCTGGGGTCAAACACGAATTCGCCGGTAAAGCCGATCACGTCGGCCATGAGCGCTGCAACCTCGCGAATGGTGACGTCGGTTCCACAACCGACATTGACATGACTTTCATCGGAATAGTTTTTCATCAGGAAGACCAGCGCATCGGCCAGGTCATCGCAGAATAAAAACTCTCGTTTGGGTTGGCCGCTGCCCCAAATTTCCACGCTTGGCTGGCCAAGAGTCTTGGCGCGGTGGATTTTGACCATTAAAGCCGGCAAGACATGACTGTTTTGGAGGTCGAAATAATCACCGATCCCGTACAGATTGGTCGGCATCGCCGAAATAAAATCACAGCCATATTGTCGCCGATAGGCTTGGCACAGCTTGATCCCGGCGATCTTGGCCACCGCATACCACTGATTGGTTGGCTCCAAAGGCCCTGTCAGCAGGGCTGGTTCGCTCATCGGCTGGGGGGCTTCGCGCGGATAAATGCATGACGACCCTAAAAACAGCAGCTTCTTCACCCCCAGGCGATGGGCAGCATGAATAATATTGGCTTCAATCATCAAATTATCATAGATGAATTCAGCCGGACGCGAATTGTTGGCATGAATACCGCCAACCGTTGCCGCCGCGACAAAAATCATCTCGGGTTTGGCGGTTGCCATCCAGTCTTCGACTTCGCTTTGACGGCGCAAATCGACATCCTGACGACCGGCGGTCAAAATCTCGCAGGGCTCCAGAGCCAATCGCCGGCAGATCGCCGCTCCGACCATGCCGCGATGACCGGCAACCCAAACCCGCCGTCCGGCCAGCGAAGTGGTGCCTTGTGATGTTTCCGTGGGTGCCATGAGGGGCTCTGTTCATAATAAGGTTGGAGCTGGCGGCGACCGGGGATGACCCCGCGAGAGCGGCCGGGTCAGGGACCAAGCCTCTGGTCGCCGGAAGCGAATGCCGGTACGATAGCGCGCCCGCCTGCTATCGTCCATGTTCCCCGCGCCAGAAAAGCTTACACATGCCGGACACCGTTACGATATCTCCCGCGCTTCAGCCCCGAGCAGAATGGTTACGGCAGCGGATCGCCAGCGAAGCCGGGCGAACCGCGAATACCGTGCTGGGGCGGACTCGCAGGCTTGGCCGGCTGCATGTGCTGAAGGATCCTGGGATCACCATCGTCCTGAAGGCGGTGGGCCTGCATGCTCGAGCCCTGGCCAACGCACAGAACCTACAGCTCCGAACGCTGGAGCTGACCTTTCCAACTTTGCCTGCCGCTTTTGACGGCTACACTCTGATGCATTTGTCCGATCCTCATGTCGGCACCATTGAAGGACTGGTCGAGCGAGCGGCGGCACTGATAAAACAGCATCCGGTGGATTTGGCGGTTCTGACCGGAGACATTCAAACCTTTGGGCGGCCTAAGGTTTCCGAGGCGGTTCGACGGCTTCAGCCGATGCTGGCCGCCCTTCAAAGTCGGGATGGCGTCGTCGCCGTGCTGGGCAACCATGACAGTCATGATCTGGCCGAAGCCCTGGAGCAGGCGAATGTTCGAGTTCTGGTGAACCAGCAGGCCGTGATCACGCGCGGCGCGGCTCGCCTGACCCTGGTCGGCACCGATGATGTGCGCTATTTCTACACCGAAGAGGCCGTTCGGCTGTTGGAGGTTCCGCCATCCGGTTTTGCGATTGCGTTGGTTCATAGTCCGGAATTGGCCGATGTGGCGGCACAAGCCGGCTATGCTCTGTATTTGACCGGGCACACTCACGGCGGCCAAATTGCCTTGCCCGGCGGATGGCCGTTGATCACCTCGACCCGGCGATTGCGGCGACTGTCAGCAGGGCTCTGGTGGATGGGGGCGATGCAGGGGTATACCTCGTCCGGCATCGGCACTGGGCCGGTGACGGCGCGCTTCAACTGTCCTCCGGAAATTGCCCTCATTCGCCTTCGCTGCACCGGGGCATAATGTCGGGGGCCGCTCCCCCGGTCATCGACGATTTGACCAGAACGATCACGCAGGCATGACCATGGCTAGCCGTAGCAAGAACAAAGACATTCAAGAGATCGATATAACCCCATTCGAGCATGATAAATTGGATCATGCCCTCGCCATGTTGATCGCCGCTATCGGAGATCAACCCGATAAAGAGCAAATTGATAAAATCATCGAAGATTTCATCTTTGATTTCGATACGTGCTTTCGCCATCAAGAACACGTCATGGCCCAGGCCGCATATCGATTGCTGGTATCCCACAGCAATGATCATAGCCGAATCATGGACCTGTTAAGCAGCTTGCGTTATGCAAACATGGTCGAAATCATGCCGTGGGATGAAATTCGGCGTGCGATTCAGAATGCTTACCATCGCCATGCCGAGCTGTTTGATGATGTTTTTGCCGATTATATTCGCCTGCGAAAGGCTCTGGCCGGTCAACTGACGTAGCCGTATCGAGCCGTGATCATGACACGCCGCCGGTCCTGGGGCCGTGACTGCGGCTTTGTGCGTCTGTGCGCGTGAAGCCAAGGGTTGCGGAGGGCGTCATCCACGGAAGGCCAGGCGGGATTCGGCGATGGTGTTTATTGTGGATGGTCAGTGTGCCGCATGTCATTTTTTACAACCTGCCCGTTTTGTGATGGTTCATTGATTTCGTGGTGGTTGCGCCCATCCTTTTCGAAATGCCGCGTCTGTCGTCTTGTGCTGCGCAATCCCAGCCCCGAGCCAGAGCCATTGGCCGAACATTACGCGGAAAGTTGGTCTGATCCCGACGCACATCTCAATGAAACTGGCGGCATGGATTTCGGTCTAGCCACTCAATATACGCGGGACTTACTCAAAAGCCTGGGTCTCAGCGATGCCGTCGGGTTGCGTATTCTTGATTTTGGGGCCGGTCGGGGCTTTTTGATGTCGGCTTTGGCAGCGGCTGGCGCGACCGTCTGGGGGATTGAGCCCTACGGCTTTGATGGTCTGCGCGCCCAAGGCCAAACGGTGTTTCGAACGCTCGAAGCATTGCCTCCCGGTCTGGCCTTCGACGGAATCGTGAGCATGGATGTCCTGGAGCATCTGTATCAGCCATGGCACAGCATCGCAGCCTTGGCGCGCTTGCTGGTGCCCGGTGGCTGGCTCTGTCTGTCCACCCCCAATCCTCGGGGACTGAACGCCCGCTTGATGCAGAGCCGATGGCGGGAGACGCACAACCAGGGACACCTTATGTTTATGGAAGAATATTGCCTGATGATGATGCTGAAGCAGGCCAATCTGTCGAGAGGCAAGGGGGTGCGCTGGTCGATCCGTCACCAAAACAGTCTGGTTCGGCATGGTGTTCAGCGCCTTCTGGAGCGCGTTGGTTTGGGGGGGACGGTGCGCGTGATCGCCGTGGGGGGTGATAGCGGCGTGCCCTAAGACCATCGGGCCTTGATGGTGACTCATCAAGGCTGCCCTCAGACGCCGGGCGGGCGCATCCGCGCCCTTGGCTTCGCGTCCACGAGGACGCGGGGCCGCCGTCGCGGCCCGATACCGGCGATGTGTCAGTATCAGGGCTCGCCGGTATAAGACCCCAATGGGCCTTGGACGTTGACACGTCGGCAGCGCCCTCAGACGCCGGGCGGGCGCATCCGCGCCCTTGGCTTCGCGTCCTCGTGCGCCCGCCCGGCATGTGAGGGTAGCCTCGATGGGCTAACATCAAGGCTCGATGGTATCCGTTCTATCCCACGGCTAAAAAGGAACCGAACATGGGCGAAACCGAAGGCTCCGTGGTTTTATATATTGCTGGCGCGGGAGGATTCGGTCGGGAAGTGGCCAGCTATGCCGCCGAGATCATCGCTGCCGGACGCTGGCAGGCGCGGTTGGGCGGTTTTCTGGACGATACGGGCGCCAATCCGGCATTTTTTGGCTGTTCCTTGCCGGTCATTAACACTATTAATGGTTGGCGCCCCAAGCCTGAAGACCGTGTGGTGGTGGCTGTTGGAGAGCCGGCAGCCCGCCGACAGGTGACTGACCGATTGATACAATCAGGGGCTCGTTTTGCGACGCTGATTCATCCCACCGCCTGGGTCGCGGCACAAGCTCGCGTGGGCCAGGGCTGCATCATCGCGCCGCTGGCGGCGGTGGCGCCCTATGCCGAGATCGGCGATCATGCGGTGATTAATGTTCATGCTGGAATTGGTCACGACGTCCGATTGGGCGCCTATTCGGTGGTGGCCCCTCAAGCGGTGCTGAACGGCTTTGTTACAACGGCGGAGGAGGTGCTGGTCGGCTCCAGTGCCGTGATCACGGCCCGCCTGAGCGTGGGGACGGGCGCCAAAATTTCTGCGGGTTCGGTGGTTTACAGCGACGTGCCCGCCCACGCCACCGCCCACGGCAACCCCGCCCGTATGGCTAGGCTACCGTAAACCGGAGGCGCCCCCAGGGAGAGCCCGAGGACCGGCGGTGTGCCAGTATCAGGGCTCGCCGGTATCATACCGGCGAGCTATAACGATGACACACTGCCGGTATCGGGCCGCGACGACGGCCCCGCGCGCCCATGCGCGCGAAGCCAAGGGCGCGGATGCGCCCGCCCGGCGCCTGAGGGCAGCCTTGATGAGTCAACATCAAGGCTCGAGGGTGACGCGTTTGTGACCGGGAAGGCTGGCTTTGGGGCGCGCCTCACCTCCCTTGCCGTTGTTGCTGGAAACCGTCACGCCGTTGAGCGATAATCGCCCCACGGTATGGTTCCGGTCGCCGCCGTGGCAAGAATTCCCGGCGGAATCGGGGGCTGTGGCAGCGTCCATCCGGGATGCGGTCTGCTCGCACACCAAGCCAAGGGAGCCTGTTCGGAGGCGGTAGAATGAAAGTCTTCGTCAAGGGCCTGAATACCTGCCCACAACGTAATCAAAAGCTGCAACAGTATCTAGCCTTTTTGCGGGAGAATGGGCACCAAATTCTCGAGACGCCTGAAGGCTGCGATCGTCTGCTGGTGTGGACATGCGGCTTTCGGGCCGATGTTCGGGACAATACGTTGCGCCAAGTGGCGGCTTATGGGGAAAACCACCCTGGTCGGGTGATGGCCACCGGCTGCTTGCCTCGGATTGCGCCTCAGGCTTTGGCGGCCTCCTGTGACGGCGAGATTTTCGCCTGGACCGACGAGACAGAGGTGCTGGAGACGCAGTTCCGCACCAATGGCCCGTCTTTGGCCGAGACCGAGCGGATTTATACCAAACCCGCCCTTTGCGCCGATGCCAGCCAATTCCGTCGCGATCACCCGGACAGCGACGTCATTTTTCATGACCAGTTTCTTCAGGTGATGGTCGCCGAGGGCTGCCCCTTCCGCTGCACCTATTGTTCCGAGCGCCTGGCTTTCCCGGAGTTTCGGAGCTTTCCCGAGACGGATCTGGTCGCTGCGGTCACCGCCCGAATGCGTGAAACCGGCCAGAAGGATGTGATCCTGATTGCCGATTGCCTGGGAGAATATGGCCGCGATAACGGTTCCAGTTTGGTGGCGCTGGTCCGTCGCCTAGCCGCCGCCGTACCGGAGATCCGGGTCAGTTTCAGCAATTTCCATCCCCGGCATTTCATCGAGGCGTTGGAGGATTACACCGCTCTGATTCAAGAAGAGCGCATTCGTCATTTGAACCTGCCGATTCAATCGGCTTCTGATCGGATTTTACATCTGATGGCGCGATCTTACACGCGGGCCGAATTGACATCGGCCTTTGATCGTTTGAACCAATTGGGCTTTACCGGGTTTGACACCCATGTCATCGTCGGATTTCCCAGCGAAACCGATGCTGAATTTGAGGAAACCGTGGCGTTTTTACTCCATCATCGGCCTCGGCATGTTTTGCTCAGTTGGTTCATGGGCTGTGAGGACGCCCCTGCGGCGCGCTTGCCGGACCCGATCCCGCCCGATGTCATGGCCCGGCGCTGCGAAGAGGCCGAAGCCCGCCTTCTCGCCGCCGGGATTCTCTGCAACAAAGAGGGCGGAGACATGATTCAAGAGCGGTTGCGACGGCTGAACCGGGTCGGTGGTCCATGAGTTTCAACGCCCAACTCCCATCCATCAGCCCGGCCAAGGCGGCGCCCGATGTGGCGGCGCTTCGGCTCGCCGCCCGGCGGGTTCGGGCAACCTGTATCCAGATGGCCCACGACGCCAAACATGGTCATCTCAAGTCGGCCCTCAGTTGCATCGATATCCTGGTGGCGCTGTACGGCGGCTTTCTTTCTGTAACCCCGGACCATCCACGCGATCCCGGACGGGATCGGCTGTTGTTCAGCAAAGGTCACGCTGTCACCGCTCTGTACGCCGTTCAAGCCCTGTATGGCTACATCCCGCCGGCGGAATTGGATGATTACTGCCGAACGGGTCACCGCTTGCCTGACCATCCCTGTCGCCACGCGCTGCCATTGTTGGAAATGTCCTCGGGCAGCTTGGGCTATGGGTTGGGGATCGGAACGGGAATGATGCACGCCATGATGCTGGACGGCAAGCCGGGCCGGGTGGTGGCTGTCTTGAGCGATGGCGAATGCAACGAGGGCAGTGTGTGGGAAGCGGCGATGTTCGCCGCCGCCCACAGCCAAAACCGCCTGCTGGCGATTATTGACTATAACGGCCTTCAGGCGGTCGGACGCAGCGCCGAGTTGATGGCTCCTACTGAAATTGCCGAGAAATTCCAGGGCTTTGGCTGGGAAGCCCGGACCATTGACGGCAATGATCTTGAGCATGTGACGGCGACGTTGGCGGACGTCCCCTTTTCTTCGGATCGTCCGTCGGCTTTGATTGCCCGAACCCGCAGTGGAGCCGGGGTTAGCTTTATGGAAAACGATCTGGCCTGGCACTATCGCGCACCGTCCGCCGAGGATTTGGCCAACGCCCTGGCGGAACTGGGAGTGGCGCCGCTGCATCGGGAGCGACGGCCATGAGGCGGGCTTTTTCCGAAACGCTGATCCGGCTTGGCCATGACGATCCGAAAGTCATTTTCCTAACCGGCGACCTCGGCTATCAAGTTTTTGACGGGTTCCGCGAAGCCTTCCCCAACCGCTATTTGAATGTCGGCGTCGCCGAGGCGCAGTTGGTCAATTGTGCCGCCGGGCTGGCGCTGGAAGGCTGGCGACCGCTGATTTACTCTATCGCCTCCTTTCTCACCGGGCGGGCCTTTGAGCAAATCCGTTTGGCCTTGGGATATCACCGGCTGCCGGTGGTGGTGGTGGGCGCAGGAGGCGGATATTCCTACGCCCAAAGCGGCGTCACCCATCATGCTCAAGAAGATTTGGCCTTGATGGGCCTGATTCCCGGCTTGACCGTCACCTGTCCCGGCGGTCCCGACGAGATCAGCGCCCTGTTGCCTCAATTGACCCGGCTGGATGGCCCCAGCTATCTGCGGGTTGGGCGTTTTGGCGAGCCGGCGGTACCGGGGTCCGCCCCGATCCTCGTCGGCCAAGGCCGGCTGGTCTGTCCGGGAGACCGGGTGGCCTTCCTGACCACCGGCGCCGCTGTCATCCCGGCGACACAGGCCGCCGAGCGTTTGGCTGCCGATGGGCGCGCCACAGCGGTTTGCCACTTTCACACTCTGCGCCCGTTTGACGAGCGCCTGCTAGCCGAGGTGGCGGGCCGGGCCGACATTCTGATTGTGGCCGAAGACCATGGTCTTCGGGGGGGCTTGCGGGATGTGGTGAGCCGATGGCTGGTCACGGCGGCCCATCACGCCGTCCGCAGCCGGTTACGTCTGATCGGGGTGGGGCCGGGCGAAACCCTGATCCTTGGCAATCCATCCCTTGACGAGGTGATGCGCCGATGCGGCTTGACCCCCGAGGCGCTTACCGAAACGGGCCGCGAGGCCTGGAGCACTCTGCCCAACCGTTAAGACCGGGCGCTCTCCAAGCCCCCACGATAAAAGGCCCGCCCGATGCCCCCTTTGCCTTCCTCGATCCTAACCTTTGGCCCGGCAGGAGAAACCGACCGACGGCAGCAGTTTATTGATCTGATGCGGGCCTGCCCGATTCCAGATCGCGAATTGCCGCTGAATATGGGCCTGTTTCTGACACCGCAAACGCTCTCTCGGATCTTGTTCATGGATTTTCTCTACCAGAAGATATTGGAGGTCCAAGGTGTGGTGATGGAATTTGGCTGTCGCTGGGGACAAAATGTTTCACTGTTGACCGCCCTACGTGGCATTTACGAGCCCTTTAACCGGCTGCGGACCGTGGTCGCCTTCGATAGCTTCGAAGGCTTTCCTTCGGTGGATGTGCGGGACGGCGAGAAGCTGAACCAAGGCGGTTATGCCACCACTGCTGGCTACGAACATTATCTTGATCAAATTCTCAAACACCAGGAACAAGAAGCTCCGCTGGACCATCTTCGCAAGTATCAGATTGTTAAAGGCGATATCTGCCAAACATTGCCGGCCTATCTTGAAGCTCATCCCGAGACCATGATTGCCTTGGCTTATTTCGATCTTGACCTCTACGCGCCAACCCGCGACAGCCTGCGAGCCATTCGTGACCGTATCACACGCGGCACGGTGCTGGGATTCGATGAACTGAATGACCCGGTGACGCCTGGCGAAACTTTGGCCTTGAAAGAAGTCTTGGGTTTGGATCGCTATGCCGTTCGGCGCTATCGCTATAGCGCCCGCACGTCTTATTTGATCGTGGAGTAGAAAGATATTCCGGGCTAGGTCGACGCGCTATGGGTTTTTAGCAGGATTGACCCGTCCCCCCCAAGGGCTTTGCCCTTGACCCACCAAAGGCCAGCGGCCTTTGGAAACCGGAACGTCATGGAATCCTGGGCCGCCTCGGCCCTGGTGGGGGCAATCAAAGCCCCTGATTGGCGATTTTGGTTGGCATGACGGCCTATTCGGCCAATATCGCTGATATCTTACCTAGCCGGGACGCCCATCGATGCCTTCTTCTGCGCTGACCATCGGCCTGGTTCAGATTAACAACAGCTTTTCGGGGCAAAGCTATTTGCCTTATGCTGTGGCGTGTCTTGAGGGTTATGTTCGCCATCATAGCCTGAATCCCGATCGCTATCGATTTCTATTACCCATTTATCGGCGTCTTCCTTGTCGGGATGCGGTAGCGCATTTGCTGGATGCCGACGTCGTGGGGTTTAGTGTTTATGTTTGGAACGCTCGCCTCTCCCTAGAGATCGCTCGTCGATTGAAAGAAATTAAACCAGAGATTTTGATTCTGTTCGGCGGCCCTCATGTTCCCGACCATACTGAGGCGTTTCTACGCGAAAATCCGTTCATCGATCTGGCGGTCAATGGTGAAGGCGAGGCGGTGTTCCTAGCCGTGCTGGAACGCCTGCCTGACCGTCATTGGGGCGCGCTCAAGGGACTGAGTTTCTTGGATCCCGACGGTCGTTTTGTCCAAACGCCCCGCGCGCCGCGCCTTCAAGACCTAGCCGCCTTGCCCTCGCCCTATCTGAACGATATTTTTGCCCCGTTGATGCGGGCGTTTCCCGATGAAAGCTGGATTGGCTTGTGGGAAACCAACCGGGGCTGCCCATTTCAATGCACCTATTGCGATTGGGGATCGGCGACCGCAGCAAAATTAGGAAAGTTTGAATTGGATCGTCTGCGAAACGAAGTGGATTGGTTCTCACGTCATCATTTAGAATTTATATTTTGTTGTGACGCTAATTTCGGCATTCTCCCCCGAGATATTGAGCTAGCCGACTATGTGGCCAAGGCTAAACGGGAAAGCGGCTATCCTCGGGCGTTGTCGGTTCAAAACACTAAAAACGCCACCGAGCGGGCCTATCGCACTCAGAAAATCCTGTCCGATGCCGGCTTGAGCAAGGGCGTGGCACTCTCGATGCAATCGCTCAACCCCCTCGCTCTTAAGAATATTAAACGAGATAATATCTCATTAGAAACATATTTAGAATTGCAAAGGCGTTTTACGAAAGATCAAGTTGATACATTTTCTGATCTAATCCTGGGTTTGCCCGGTGAGACCTATGATTCCTTTGTCGATGGGATTGATTCTCTGATCACATCAGGCCAGCATAACCGAATTCAATTCAACGACCTCTCGATCCTGCCCAATGCCGAGATGGCCAATCCCGACTATATCCGTGATCACGGTTTGGTCACGGTGACCAGCGAGATCATTAACATTCATGGGGCACGGGTCGAGGTTGACGACGATGTTCCAGAAATCCAGCACTTGGTGATTGCCACGCGAACCATGCCCGCCGAAGACTGGCGGCGGACCCGAGCGGTTGGTTGGATGACCGCTTTCTTGCATTTCGATAAACTTTTCCAAATTCCCCTGATCTTGGTTCATGAATTGCTGGGCCGATCTTTTCGTTCGATGATCGAAGCCTTTATGGAGGTTTCTGCCGATGATTATCCTCTATTGGCGGAAATGCGGGATTTCTTTTTAGAACAAGCCCTTCTGATTCAGCAGGGCGGCCCGGAATATGTTTTCTCGGAGCCCTGGTTGGGAATTTACTGGCCGGCGGATGAATATATGTTTATCCAACTTACCGCCAGTGGTCGGCTTGATAATTTTTATCAAGAAAGCCGGCGCTTGATCTTTCATCTTATTTCAAGCGACGAGCCAAGACGCGACCTTACCGTACCAAGAGCGGCCTTGGACGATGGGATTAACCTGAATCAAGCCTTAATCAAACAGCCTTTTGTCTCAAATGATCTGGTTTTAACCTTAGGATATGATATTCCGCGTTTTTGGAATGGCATTCGCCAAGGCACGACATCAGCACTCAATCCAGGGCCGGTCACAGTCAAAATCGACCGCTCAACTGTCCGTTACGACCGCTTGACCGACTGGTGCCGCGAAGTGGTGTGGTGGGGCAATAAAAAAGGGGCCTATCTTTATACAAATCAGCAGATTGAGCCGCAATTGGCGGGTCATTTCTGATCCCGAAATCTGGGCACAGCGATTCATGGGCGGTAATGGACAGTAGCGGAAGCACCATAGATCAGGCAGAATAACAAAGCCTGAACATCGGTTCCGGCAACTTTGCGAGAGGCGCTGACCATGTCTATCATCGTGAATCATGACGGTTCGTTCCATGACGTTACCCAGGCCGCCATTCGCCACGCGTTCAGTGCCGCGTTGGAACCTCTTGCGGACGGTCTCTCAGGGCCAGAAGCACGGTTCAAGGTTTATAAAGAGACGCTCGCTCAGTTTTCATCCCCTTCCGAACCTCGTGCACAGGTCTTTATCAGTAACGATTTGTCCGACCTCTATCCCGAATATAACTTCCCCGAGCCTGGTACTGGATTATCAATCATGCAGTATTTTGACGGTATGGGAACCATGCTTTATCTCATCAAGAGCGAAGCCGGTTGAGATGGGAGGTCCAAGGCAGCGTCCTGTACGGTCCCTGGCGTTTGGACTTGACCGGAACAAGACCCAATCCCTACACCAAGGCGGACTGGCCAGCGGATCCGCCGGGTCTTCGGTTGGCTCCGGGCTCTCACAACGTAAAGACAGCGGTCACAATGTGCGGCATTACCGGCTTTTCGGCACGCGATGGCGGCGATGCCGAGCGTTTGACGCGAACCGTTGCCGATATGGCGGCCTGTCTTGGCCACCGAGGCCCCGATGCTCAAGGGGTGTGGGTAGACGCCGAAGCCGGGGTGGCGTTTGGCCATCGTCGTCTGGCGATTGTTGACCTCAGTCCGGCGGGCGCCCAGCCGATGGTTTCGCGCTGCGGCGGGTTTGTGCTGGCCTATAATGGCGAGCTGTACAACGCGCCCGAGCTGGCCCAGACCCTGGATGCCGATGGACTGGCCCGGCGCGGCCATTCCGACACCGAAGTGCTGCTGGAATGGTGCGCCCATTACGGCGTCCGGTCTTTTTTGGAGCGAGCCGAAGGCATGTTTGCCTTTGCGCTCTGGGACCGGGCCGCTCGCCGCCTGACTCTGGCCCGCGACCGCATGGGGATCAAGCCGCTCTATTGGGGATATTGGCCGGGAACTCTGGTCTTCGGCTCGGAACTCAAGGCCTTGCGCCGCCATGATGGTTGGCGGCCCGAGATCGACCGCTCGGCACTGACAGCCTATCTGCGCTTCGGCTATGTCCCGGCGCCCCGAAGTATCTATCGCGGCGTGTGCAAACTGGAACCGGGCTGCGTCCTGACCTTTGCCCCTGAAACCGGCGAGCCTCCGGCACTCGAGGCTTACTGGAACCTGCGGGCGGTGGCGCGGGCCGGTCTGGCCGACCCCTTTACCGGCAGTCCCGACGAGGCCGTAACCGAGCTGGAGCAGGTGTTGAGCCGGGCGGTCCGTGGCGAGATGATCGCCGATGTGCCGTTGGGCTGTTTCCTGTCGGGCGGGATCGATTCCTCGACGGTGGCGGCGCTCATGCAGACCCAAAGCCCCCGCCCCATCCGCACCTTCAGCATCGGCTTTGCCGCTGCTGGCTATGACGAAGCCACCGCCGCCAGGCACATTGCAGCGCATTTGGGTGCCGAGCATACCGAATTTCAGGTAGATCCGGCTACCGCCCTAGATGTGGTGCCGTATTTGCCCGAATGGTACGATGAGCCCTTCGCGGACTCCTCGCAGATTCCCACCCATATGGTGGCGAAACTGGCCCGACAGCATGTCACCGTGGCGCTGTCCGGGGATGGCGGCGACGAGTTGTTTGCCGGATACACTCGTTACGTGTGGGCAGATCGACTGTGGCGACGGTTACGCGCAGTCCCAATGCCGTTGCGCCGGATCCTGGCCGCCACACTGGCCGGAATGTCCGGGCCGGTTCCCGGCGCCCTGGCCGGGGCGGCCTTTGCCTTGATCCCCATGGGTCTTCGGCCCAGCCACCCCGCCGACAAGCTGCGGAAATTAGCGGGCATCGTCGATGCCGAAAGCCCCGATGCCCTCTTTCGTCGCCTGGTCAGTGTTTGGCCAGAGCCGGAACAACTGGTGCCGGGAGCGATCGAGGCGCGCGGCCTGCTGTGGGATGAAGGCGTGGCCCAGGATGTTCCCGACTTCACCCAGCGCATGCAACTGGTGGACAGCCTCACCTATTTACCCGACGACATTTTGACCAAAGTCGACCGCGCCACCATGGCGGTGGCGCTTGAGGCCCGAGTGCCGTTGCTCAATCATCAGGTCGTCGAATTCGCCTGGCGGCTGCCCTTGGAACTCAAGCTCCGCGACGGCCAATCCAAATGGGCCTTGCGGCAGGTGTTATATCGGCATGTGCCTCGTGCCCTGGTAGACCGACCCAAACAGGGCTTTTCGATCCCGCTGGCGGCTTGGTTGCGCGGAGCCCTGCGCGATTGGGCCGAAACAATGCTGGCGCCCTCGGCCTTAGCCGAAGACGGCCTGTTGAATCCGGTCCCGATCCGCCATGCCTGGGCCGAGCATATCTCCGGTCGACGCGACCATGCCCACGCGCTGTGGGCCGTCTTGATGTTTCAAGCGTGGCGAGAGCGCCTCTGATACCATCGAGCCTTGATGAGTCACCATCAAGGCCGCCCTCAGACGCCGGGCGAGCGCGGATGCGCGCGCCCATGCGCGCGAAGCCAAGGGCGCGGATGCGCCCGCCCGGCGTCTGAGGGCGCTGCGGACGTGTCAACGTCCAAGGCCATTGGTATGAGTAGTTTCCGAGGCTTCTGACCCCGACACCCCACCCGCTATCATGGCGCGGATTAGGGTTGGCGCGCTCAGAAGCTCGGTCGGGAAGATGGCCGGAACAGGCTCATGACAGCTTTCACGAGCTAACGGACTAAAATTCAGCCGATATGGTAAAATATATAGAATGAAAGAGATCGCGCATGTCCAAGTTATTCGACGTTTTTAGATCAGATGACTGGCATATTACCGGAACTCCTGCACTCGATTTTCCAAGGCACATGTATATTCGTCATCTAACACCGTCAGTTTCGTCTCTAATTTTACTCGCTGGAGAAGAATTACATACAAAAGTTTTAAACTGCCCGGAAAAAGGACGTATTACTATCGTCTTTGGTCCTGGTCTACCCGAGCGAAGCGTTGATGGTCTAGAAATTGTGTTGCAGTTTCAGGAATCCGCAATTACCGGAAACCCCAAAACGCCGCCGGTTCTGGTATTTTTTAGTACCCTCTATCCCGGAACATATTTAACATGGTCTTCTATAACTATCGATATTTCAGTTTTTGCTTGGCGTATTGGGTCATTTTCGTTGGCCTGTCGTCCGGGGCCTCAGGGAGAATATAGCGGCGACTGGCTAGCGATCAATCATTACATGATTAAGTCCTTGATTGCCGCCGATGATCAGGACGAGGGCTACGGGGCCGCTCCTCTCAGCACGCGTCACCCGAGTGGACTAATCGAATTAGAAGGGCTGGCCATAGCCTTGAAAACAGTTGTATCCGCACCAAGGGCGGTCAGGCAGGAATTACAAAAAACTGGCCTCAATGTTATTCCAACAAATTATTACTCGCCTATTCCATCGATTGATGAGATCACCACAGCTTTTGAATACCAGAATACTGAAATTCCTTTTTTAAATACAATGATATTTAATGAAACATTGATGAAACAGTGGTTAATTGATTTAGTCGAATACACTCATGATTTTGATCCCCCTTTTATTGAGAATCAAGAGTTAAGTAACGATAAAAGTTTTTTTTGGGACAATAGCGAGTTTACCTATAGCGATGCTATGGCATATTATGCTATGTTACGCCGTTTAAAACCAGCAAAGGTTGTCGAAATCGGCAGTGGTTTTTCGACATTGGTGGCGGTTGAAGCTCTTAAAAAGAATGGAACAGGGACAATTGTCTGCATTGAACCATATCCTCGGAATTTTCTATTGACACTTAGTGGTATCGAACTGTTCAGTATGAAAATTCAAGACGTAACAACACAGATCATGAATGATATGCTAAATGATGGCAATGTATTATTTATTGATTCAACCCATACAGTTAAAGCTGGTAGCGACTGTCTGTATTTATACTTAAAGTTAATTCCAGGAATTAAGAAAAATATTTACATTCATGTCCATGATATATTTTTGCCGTTTGGCATGCCACAACATTGGCTATTCGATTCACATATCTATTGGACTGAACAATACCTATTGATGGCATGGATGATTGATAATCCGAGGGTTTCGTTATTATTTGGAAGCGCCTATCATAATTATTTCAATAGGGACTTGCTACTGAAGTTGATGCGCAATCGACACCAAGAAGGCGGTTCGAGCGTGTGGTTGGAATACTGCGGTGCACGCGAGAACGCCATCTAAGACCATCGGGCCTTGATGGTGACTCATCAAGGCTGCCCTCAGACGCCGGGCGGGCGCATCCGCGCCCTTGGCTTCGCGCCATGGGGCGCGCGGCGGCGGTCGCCGCCGATACCAACGGCACGGATCATTGTCTAGGGCCGTTGGTATAAGACCATCGGGCCTTGATGGTGACTCATCAAGGCTGCCCTCAGACGCCGGGCGGGCGCATCCGCGCCCCCGAGAGTCCACACACCGGGGCTTCGCGTCCACGAGGACGCGGGGCCGCCGTCACGGCCCGAGGACCGGCGATGTATCAGTGTCAGGGCTCGCCGGTAAATTGTAGCGGCGAGCCATAAAAAGCGGGCGAAGATGCCTTCGCCCGCTTTCCCCAAGCCCCTCACCGCCAATCGGCGGCCACAGGGTTTTTACGAATTGATGTGGATCGATCCGATCGAGGTGTTGTCGGATACGTCGCCGCCAGCGGCACCAACCGCCCCAGCGCCAGCCCCGGCGCTGCCGCCGACGCCCAAGCCCGCCGCACCGGCCCCAACGCCGAACCCAACCGCAGCCGCCTGCCCAACGCCGACGCCGCTTCCGGCCAAAGCGCCCGCACCGGCTCCAGCAAAGCCCACCGCTTCGCCACCCGACTTGCCACTCTGGCTCACACCAACATGCGCATTGCGAGACATCGAATACATCCTTTCAAAATCAAAGAAGAATTACGAATTGATATTGATCGAGCCAATCGAGGTGTTGTCGGACACGTCGCCACCATGGGCGCCGAAGGATCCGGCCCCAGCTCCGGCGCTGCCGCCGATGCCCAAGCCCGCCGCCCCAGCTCCGACGCCGAAGCCACCGGCCACGGCCTGGCCACCGCCAAAACCGAAGCCACCGGCCGCGCCCGCGCCGCTCTCGGCACCGCCGAACGCATCGCCACCCGACTTACCGCTCTGACCTACGCTCACGCTCGTGTTATGCGACATTGATCGACCCTTCCCCTACTGATTGTTTTGCGCACAGCCCACCGCCGAGACGGCGGGCAAATCCAGGAGTTGTTATGAATTGATGCTAATCGAGCCAATCGAGGTGTTGTCGGACACATCGCCACCATGGGCGCCAAAGGATCCGGCCCCAGCCCCAGCCCCGCCGCCGACACCCAAGCCCGCCGCACCGGCTCCGGCGCCAAACCCAAACGCACCGGCCTGACCAACGCCCACGCCGGTTCCACCCAACGCGCCCGCGCCGCTCTCGGCGCCGCCGAACGCATCGCCACCTGACTTGCCGCTTTGGCTCACGCCAACACTGGTATTATGTGCCATGATCCTTGCTCCCAGGTTTTGATCGGCTCCTCACGACCCGCCTCTAGGGCGGGCCGCGAGAACCGTGATGTTACGAATTGATGTTGATGCTGCCGATCGAGGTGTTGTCGGAGACATCGCCGCCAGCGGCGCCAACCGCTCCAGCCCCGGCTCCGGCGCTGCCGCCGACACCCAAGCCCGCCGCCCCGGCTCCGACGCCGAAGCCAAACGCATCAGCTTGACCAACACCGATGCCGCTTCCGGCCAGAGACCCAGCACCCGCGCCAGCAAAACCCGACGCTTCACCACCCGACTTGCCGCTTTGGCTGATGCCGACGCTTGTAGTATGTGCCATTGCCCGATTCCTTCGAAGACTGGGTTAATTTTGACCGTCCGTAATCCGTAAACCGGACTTACGAATTGATGTTGATGCTGCCGATCGAGGTGTTGTCGGAGACATCGCCGCCAGCGGCGCCAACCGCTCCAGCCCCGGCTCCGGCGCTGCCGCCGACACCCAAGCCCGCCGCCCCGGCTCCGACGCCGAAGCCAAACGCATCAGCTTGACCAACACCGATGCCGCTTCCGGCCAGAGACCCAGCACCCGCGCCAGCAAAACCCGACGCTTCACCACCCGACTTGCCGCTTTGGCTGATGCCGACGCTTGTAGTATGTGCCATTGTCCGATTCCTTCGAAGACTGGGTTAATTTTGACCGTCCGTAATCCGTAAACCGGACTTACGAATTGATGTTGATGCTGCCGATCGAGGTGTTGTCGGACACGTCGCCACCATGGGCGCCGATGGCTCCGACACTCGCCCCGGCGCTGCCGCCGACCCCCAAACCTGCGGCTCCGGCTCCAACGCCGAACCCGAACGCATCGGCCTGACCGACACCGACACCGCTCCCGGCCAAAGCCCCCGCACCCGCACCAGCGAAACCGGACGCTTCACCACCCGTTTTCCCACTTTGGCTAATGCCAACGCTCGTAGAATGCGACATGTGACCGCCCCCTTTATGATCGTCCAGGATGATCCTGGTCCGCTACCCTGACTGGAGGTTAAGCTCCAGTGTGTTACGCCAATATAAAAAGCAAGGGCCATGCCACAGGGTAGGCACTGATCATTTTGATGATAGTTATTGTTTAAAATCAATATGATAGCAAATATAGCCCACGGTCTCCCGGCTTTTGGCCTCCGAAAATATCCACTATTACTAGACAGGTTCTTGTGGAATTTGTCTAGTTATATTGGACTCGCAAGACCATGCCAACGCGCAGAGCCTCTCTCCTTCCCAACCCCCCAAAAAAAGAGCGGGCCAAAAGCCCGCTCTTCCAGGAGGTCAACACGGCCCCCTCAAAAAAAACCGAGGCCCCACCTCTGCACAGGGAACCCACGAGACATCCTATCCTAGCACCTAGAATCAGCCAAAATCCGGTCGCAGGATGCTCATAATCAGCAGGTCTTTCCACGCACCCTTAACATGAACCGCCCGCCGCAAACGCCCTTCCTGTTCGAACCCAGCAGCCCGGTAAGCCTGAATCGCCGGCTCATTATCGTGATAGACGGTGAGCGCCAAACGGTTCAAATTCAGATCGTCCCACGCAAATTGAACCGCTAAACTCAGAGCTTCGTGACCATATCCCTGGCCTCGATCCTCTGAAGAGCCAATTTTGATGGCCACCTCAGCCGATCGATTGATATTATTAATCGCTGTAAAAAGAATCGTTCCGATTAAACGATCGTCAGGAAAACACCGTATACCGAAAATAATACTCCCATCGCGTCCAATATTATTAAACCAATTTGAAAAAGATCCTGGATCGACTGGACGATAAGGCGTTAGCCAACGCATTAAGTCAGGGTCATTGATCCATTTATAGAGAAGATCATAGTCACTGCTGCGAATTGCGGCCAAGGCCGTCTTTTTCCCTTGAAGCATGGAGAATTGTCTTTCATTTTAGAGGATTGCCAGCCCAGCGTCAAAAGAGAGCTATCATGGGCTCTTCCTACACCCGTAGAGAGCCAATCGGCTCTTGGAGCCCTTTATACCATCAAGCTTTGATAGGGCTTGCCGGTATTAATGGCATCGCCGCCAGGACCAACGCCCCAGCCAATCTCCGCCCCCACCCGCCTCAACCGGCGCGGTGAATGTCACCAACTCACAATTGCCCAGCTCGACAAAACTCTGTCCCGTCAACACCGTCAACAAGATGCGCCCAACCCCTTTACTGCCAACCAACAGCGGAGTCTGAGACCACAGATCAGCCAGATCAGCCAGCCCGGACAAACCAGACATCACCCGATGACGAAAATCGTCTTCGCTTTCTCCGCCGGGCGGAAGCCGATGGGCTTCGAACCAAGACCGGGTCTCTTCAATGGATAACCCATTCCAGGCCCCCAGCGCCCGCTCCCGCAGCCACTCTTGTTGAATGACCGGGATCTTCAATTCTTCCCGGAAAATCTCTGCCGTGACCTGGGTCCGGGTCAAGGGACCGGCCACGATCACGCCGCACGGCCCCCCGGATTGGCGAAACCGAATGGCAGCGGCCCGCGCTTCGGCCAAACCGCGTTCGGTCAGCGCCACATCGCGATCACCGCCGCACCGCACGCCGCGCACATTATCCAGCGTCTGCCCATGGCGGACAAAATGAAAAGAACCGGACACGACAATCAAACCCAAGCCATCAACGAAGTCTCGCCTTGAACGCAACACGGCCTCAACGAAATAGGAACCGCTCCGGTCGAGGGGTCCAGGATGTGGTCATTTCTTTCGGCCAGTCATCGGGGCCTTCCAACCAGCGCCGCAGCAACTCGATATGGATTGGATCGCTGAGGGTCGGTGTATGGCCGGCATCAGGCACATGAATAATACTAACCCGAGGCCGAACCATCATCCGTTCGATGGTGGATTCCAACATGGCATCGGTCAGCATGCCGTGAACCAATAAAATCGGGCAATCAATCCGCTGCCAATCGTCCCATTGATCATGGTCGCTGGTGGCTTCGTCCCGATAACGCTGCATTGCCCGGATATCGTGGCGATAGATGCGACCCTGGTCATTGTTGGACCAGTGGGTTTGATGGAAACTGTTGTGCATTAAGACGGTATCGTCCACTGGACCATCATTCTTCTGGGAAGCCCCGGAACGATGGAACATCTGGCTGGGATCCCGGAACACGTAGTGGCGGGCCACGGACTCGGCCCGCCGCCGCCGCCGCTCGTTGGGGATGAAGGGGCCAGTATCGTTCAGCACCAGACGATCCACCAAACCAGGCGCTTCCGCTGCCACCCGCAAGGCCACGCAGCCACCCAGGGAGGATCCAATCAGCGTCACCCGGCTCAACCGTTTGTGCCGGATCAACGCCATAACCTGAGCCGCATGATTTTCAAAGCTGTAGTCGGCCTGCTCCGCCAACCAGCCACTCCGCCCCCGCCCGGCCCAATCGAGGCACAACACATGATAGTGCTTGGAAAGCCCGCGTGCCAGATAATCGAAACGCCGGGCGGCACTGGCGATGCCGCCGGTCAACAGCAAGGTCGGCTGGAGCGGACTGCCCCATTCGGTATAAGCGAGGCGAACGGTGTAATCCTTGCGCAGCCGCTCGACTGTTTCGGATTGCAGTTCTGCCTTATGAGTATAATTGAAATAACGGAGCACATGCCCGGCGCCGATAATGGGCTCAATGGCACGCATGGCCTGATCATAGACCTTCCAGGTCACGTCATCCGGCGACTGGATGCCATGTCGCTCGAGAATCTCCATCAGCACAACCAAAGGATCTGGCTCGACTTTGGTGGCCTGCGTTGGCTCTTCGATCAGAGTGTGTGACATTGGCGTCAGGACCATTCTGTTCAATTCGTCGGAGAGTCGCGGTCAATGATCTCGGCATATCTTACGATATTGACTGGCGGATATAATCCTATCGCATTCGCCACGCCAATTCGCAACAAAAGTGAGAACTTTTTCATCGTTTCAATGGGAATATCACTCGGTTTGAGACCATGCAAAAGAATGTGCTCGGCCTTGTAGGCAGTGAACTTCCCAAGGGTATAGTAGTTGCTGACCAACCCAAACATCGCCTGCGCGTCCCGCAGCGGGGTCTCGGTGGCAGCGAACGTCGCCAAATGATTATCAATGGCGGCAGCGGTCAAAGCCGATCCCACCACGGCGGTGAAGCTATCCGGGCCGATATAGAGAAAGTCGGCCCCAGCCTCCTTGGCTTCCCGAACCAAACGGGGAACAGCGGCAGCATCCGGCCCCCCGGCTGGTGTAATCGGTGCCGGCTTTTCAATCAGGGTAAAACCGGCCTGCCCGCCGGCTTCCCGCAGGGCTTTGACATTCAAAACCGAATTGGCCTCGAGGGGATTATAGATCACGGCCAACCGGGTATAAGGCCGATAGGATCGGATCGCCTTGAGTTGAGCCCCGAGGGGCGGCAAAAACGACGTGCCAGTGACATTGGCGCGGGGCTGGTCGAGGCTGCGCACAATCCGAGCCCCGACCGGGTCCGCAACCAAAGTAAAAATCACAGGAATATCCGTGATATGCTTTTGCGGCTCGGGATCATTCCACGGCCCCACCAGCCCCAGGGTGGTTGATGTTCCCCATGAATAGATCAGATCAGGCTTTAAGTCGCGAATTTCGGTGATCAAGGCTGGGATTTTGCCGGGGTCGCGATCCAGGTTGCGAATAATCAATTCATTGGGAATGTGGTTTTCAGCCAGATAATCCCGAAACCCGTCCTCGACCCGCGTCACCCCTCGCCATACCACCATCACAATGCGAAAAGGCCGCCGGGTTTGCGGCGCGCCCTCTTCGACGGGTTTCGGTGAGGACTCGAGGGTCACTTTGGGCGCCAGGGCCGATTTCTTGGCTGCCGCCGCCGCCGCCGGCCCCGGCAGCGCCCCCGGCAATGAAGACACCACCCCCTCGTCACGAGCCGCCCCGGAATCCAGAGTGGCCACAACCAATCCCAACACCAAGATGAACAACAAACCGAACCCGGCGAACCGGCCTCGACACCCTGAACGGACAAGAGGGGGCGGGGCGCTCACGCGGCGATCTCCTCGACATCTTCAAGCGCCTGACTGCGGGTCAACAGAAACGCCGCGCAGAACAACACGCCGCAAACCAGTCCAAACACCCCCAAAACACCCAATGCCTGCTGATAGCCAAGGCGTTCCGCCAGGGCCGCCGCCATAACCGGCCCCAGCACCGACCCGGCCCGTTCCAGCAATCGGTAAATGGCGAACACCCCGCTCCGTCCGATTCGATCGCATTCGGCCCGGCACACCTCGGGCACCAAGGCCAACTGAGTGGCATTGTTAAAGGCATGAGCCAAGCCCAACGTCACCACACTGACCAGCACCACCAGGGCGCTATTGCCCTCGAACGCCAGCAACGCCCCCAGACCGGCGATTAATCCCCCGACGCCGGCAAACAGCGCGTGGCGACCAGACCGATCGGCCAGCCGTGAAATCCAGGGCGCCAGAACCAGAACGGTCAAACCATAGCCCATCATGATTCGGCCCGTCGCTGACTGACTCTCGCCCAGAGTATGCAGATAAATCGGCACAATATAAAAGAGATAGCCGGTCAGCATAATCTTGGTGGGGATCGACGAGAACATCAACAGGGCCAGAAAACGGAGATTCCGCAACACCAGCCAATAATCCCGCAACTTAACCGGCGCGTCCCGCACCAATTGGCCTCGAGCGGAGGGCAACAGCCACGCCACCGCCAGGGTGGCGGCCAGCGCCAATGCGGCGGAAATCCCGAAGGTCGCCCGAAAGCCAATCTGATCGGCCAGAATGCCCCCGATCGATACGCCACAGATACCAGCGGCAATCACCGCGCCAACAAATGTCGCCATACCGCTGGCCCGATTGCGCCTGTGGGTGTGTTCCGCCAGAAACCCTTGGGCCCCGATGAACATCATCGCGTAACTGACGGCGCACAAACAGCGCCAAAACAACAGATCATACAGGGATTGGGCCATCGCGGTCCCGGCAAACCCGACCACCGCCGGAATCATCCCGATCAGCAGGGTGCGACGAACGCCGAATCGATCACACCAAGCACCGGCAAAGGGCGTGAACAGGGCCACGACCAACATAAACAAAGCAATCGGCAACCCCATCACCACCTTATCGGACAAGCCGGGAATGGGGGTATAGAGATCATTGACATACAGTGGAAAGAACGAGCGCGACAGCTCTTCGGCAAACATGAACAGGAACAAGGGCGCGCGGATCCGGCTGATATCCACGGCTCCCAGGGGACGCGGCCCGGTGGTCCCGGCGAATTGGAACCGGGTAGCCAACGCTGTCAACAATGCGTTGGCCGCGACACTCGTGCGACCCTGGGTCCAACGAACCCGAGCCGCCAGCCGCCGATGATCGCGCCACAACGCCCGCAAAATGGCGTTGATCCGCTCGACCAGCCCCCCCACCTCGTCCCGCGCAGTGCCACCGATGACGTGACGAAAATCGCCTCGAGTGGCCTGGGCCAGCAAGTCGCTGGCCAGCCGGATCGGCGTCGCGATGCTGATATTGATCAGGATCAGCAAAATCTCGAAGGTGACGAGCATCGACACCAACAGCACCACGACCACATCATAGATCATTTCTTTCAGGGTGCTTTGGACGAAGCTTCGCGCCACCCCGAAATGGACGGCACCGATGGTCGCCCCCGGCGGCCCCCCCGGCCTCTGCACCGTCACAGGTACGGTGGTATCCAAGAACGCCCCCAGTTCGACAGACCCGGCGCCCTCCCGCTTCGACCCTGAAGCCTCCAAGAGCGGCTTGACCGCATCGGCTCGCGGGCCATTGGCATACAGAACATGCCCCAGGCGATCGGTGATGGCGATATAGGCGGCTTCGGGGTGGGCGGCGATGATCGGTCCGAGAAACTCGCCAACACCGGGAATCTGATCAAACGGCACATCCAAGGCCACTTCGGCCCCGATCTGGCGGGCCACGATATCGCCGATGACCGCCGACTTGCCGGTCAAGGCCGGAGCCAAAGCCTCGCCAAACACCCGCGCGGCGCCCCATGAAAACAGCCCCGCCGCCGCGATCAACAGAACCAACGTCAAGCTGACCAACTGCACATTGATGCGGCGGGTAAAGGCCCCATCCTGAGTCCGAGGGTCCACCGACGTCATGCCGCTTTCCTTTCGGACGCAGGGCCCGATGAAACCAGAGCCGATAGCCCCGGATCCGCCAACAGATCTTCGGCATCCAATCCGTGATCCAACAGCCGCTCCCGCACCATGGGATCACTCAAGGCGACCACCAAGGGCGGCACCGGCGCCGACCACAGCACCCTCGGCCCTCCGCCGCCTTCCCTTTCAGTCTCTTCGACAAAACGCCGGAAGCCCCGTTCGATCAGGGCGACGAAGTCGGGATCGCTGGACAGAGCCTCGATCGGCACCCCATGGCGGCTCCACTCGGCGTTCAGATCGGCATCCTCTAAAAAAGCCGTCAGCGACCACGCTTTGGGCACCGGCAGCCGCTGGGAGGCCTGGCGAATCACCGACCGCGCCCCCTCGACCACGCCCCGGAACGCCACCACCTGCTGCTCCAGCTCATTGACGCCAACCGTCCCCGCACTTCCACTGTCTCTCAACAGTTCGGTCATCCGAACAAAGCTCCGGCCAACCGGGCGGAAACAGACCCACACCGCCACCGCCGCAAGCCCGGCAAACCCAACGAACACCAAGGCAAACAACCGCGCCAACCGATTGAACACCGCCCGGATCACGGCATCGGCTTCGGCCTGCTGGTAGGTCAGCACCACAGCGCCAACCTTTCGCCCGAAACTGTCATAAAGGGAGGTGACAAGACCAGACAGAGCCCCATCGGAAAACCACCGAACCGCTCCATCCGAGTCGGTGGCGGCACCACTCAACCAAGCCATCGGAACCGCCGCCGAACCGCCGCCGCCGGCTGGAATGGCCCCCGTGGCCGAGACCAAAATCCGACCATCAGGCGACACCACGAGAAGATCCCGAATCCCGGACACGGACCGACCACTATCGGCCACCTGCCGTCCCAAATCAGGCAACTCGGCCAAAGGCAAACCCAACGTCATATTGAGTTCAATGCCTGATTTTAACTCAACCAGAACCACACTGAAACGGGAGTCTTCGATCTGGCGGTACACTTTAACAAAACGAGCATAGCCAAGATAGGAAATAAGACCTAATCCCAGCGCAATCAACACCACAATCGCGACAATGATTTTCATGACCAACGGGACACGCACCCGACCATTCCCGCTGTCGTCGCATTGGACGGGAGAAACGCCGGTTTGACTGGACGAAACAGATTTCGGCACGGTCTATTCTATCCCCTGATCACACCACGATCTCTCAAAGACAACATCATTACGACAGCATATCCCTATCGGTTCGCTGTTCCTCTTAGACTGGGACAAGGTAATAGCTTCGGAACGACTGTCAAAGTATTTTCGCCTGCCCTCCCCGGTCAAAGCACGAGATCGGATTGCCGGGCGCGGCAAGGGCCGGTATGATGGTCGGCGTCATGATCGGAGAGCCTTGCCGGGTCGCTTTTGCCCGCGATAGGGTTCACGGAGAACAATGTCGGTCGCTTCAAAAGCGAAGCACCGAAGAGCGGTCGGGATAAGAAAACGGAATGATGGACGGGAACGACGTCGAATTTTCCGTAGCGGCTGTCGAGGCGCTGGGCGCCGCGCGGTTGGCTGCCTTGATCGTGGACCATGCCGGTCGGGACGCTGGCTTTGCCCAAGCGGTTCGGTTAGCCCTGACGGCGGTTGGTCCGGTTGACCGTTTGGTGGCGGCCCTGAACGAACGGCTTCAGGCCCTCGAAACCGACCGCCGGCTGTTCGACAACCGGGAAAGCGGGGCGCTGGCGGATTCTCTCGACAGCCTGCGCCAAATCATCAGCACCGAACTCGCCCTCCGAGCCCCTCGGGCGGCCCTGACGCTGCTGGAGCGGTTTTTGCGGCTGGACCACAGCCTTTTCGACCGCGCCGACGATGCCGATGGCTTCGTCAGTGACGTCTTCCGGCACGCCGTCACCGACTTTGGTCGGCTTTGGTCCCTGGTCCCGGATCGGGATCCGGCCCTTTTGGCCGAACAGGTGTTTGCCCTGTTTTCCGACAACCGCCATAGCGTCCGGGATGACATCATCCCGGCGGCCAAGGAGGCCCTGGGGCTGGCCGGCTTAGACGCGCTGGAACGGTTGATCCGGGAGGATGACCCGGCTCGAGCGGCAGAAGCCAGTCAATGGCGCCCGGATCGGGTCCGTGCCCTGATTGAAATCGCTGAAGCCCGTGGCGACCTGGATGGCTTCATTGCCCTGCACCAAGTGGCCGGCACCGAGGGCTTGGCGGTCAAGGATATTTGCGAGCGGTTGATTGCCGCCGGTCGTCTGGTCGAAGCCCTGGAGCGTGTGGAACGGGCCGAAGTTCCCGAGTGGCAACGGGGAGACACCGACCGGCTGCGGGTGGAGATTCTGGAACGTCTGGGACGTCACCAAGAGGCCCAAGCCCTGCGCCGGGATCTGTTCGCCCGCACCCTATCGCCAAGCGTCCTGGATGATTATCTGGGCTGGCTTCCCGAGACCGAGCGTCCGGCAGCCTGGACCGATGCCGTAGCGGTGGCTCGCCAGCATGAGGATGTCCATGGCGCCCTGACGTTGCTGCTGCGACTGGATCCGGCGGCAGCGGCCGAGTTGGTCCATCATCGGTCCCAAGATTTGAATCCGCATCTCTACCGGATCCTCCGCCCTGCTGCCGAGCGGCTCTGTGACGACCACCCCCTAGCCGCGCTTTTGATCTATCGGCGGTTGGCTGATGGCGTCTTGGACGGCAAGCAAAAGCAGTTCCACGATTACGCCATCAACGACGTCAAAACCGCCCAGACCTTGGCCGCACGGGTCAAAGACTGGCGCGGCCATCCCACCGGAGAAACCTATCAAGAGCAGGTTTCGGCCAAGTTGCAAACGGCGTTTGGACCTTAAGGGCTCAAGACGTTCTGGAAGCGCGGGCATCCTGCCCGTTTTTTCTTGTCACGCGGTCCGAAGAAACAGATAGGTTGCGTTGTGTCGTGTTGTGTTGTGATCGAGACACTTCATTTTCTATGATTGAGTCTCGGTTACAACGCAAGAGCTGGAACACAATTCTCTGTCGAAAATGGCGGCATCACCCTTTGGTGAACTGTCGGGGAAAGGCTTGCTTGTCGTCCTGAGCCAAGTTATACCGGCGAGCCCTGATGCTTGACACATCGCCGGTATCGGGCCGCGACGGCGGCCCTGCGCCCTCGTGGACGCGAAGCCAAGGGCGCGGAGGCGCCCGCCCGGCGTCTGAGGGCCGCTTTAATGGGTCAACATTAAAGCTCGATGGTATTATTCCACCAACTCTCCAGCAATTTAAACCCTTCATGCAGTTCGGCGCGATTCTTGGTGTGTCCTCTGGCTATGGCCGACGCATCCGTTAGGCTGTGGTGAAGCTCTAGCTCTTATTGAGAAATCATCACTTGCACCTCATTAAAAGCTGAAGACTCTCGTCCTCCTTTGTCCTAATCAGAAGATGGATTCCAAAAATCATCAATATCAAGGCTTTTTATAAACTTACACAGCCTTTTATCGGCGTGAGACACATGGAAATAATCCCAACTGACGAAAAAGTCAGATAAGGCCTGGACAATACTTTCAACCGTTGCCCCGGCATAAATTTTATCACGCAAACTTTTTAGATGAATAAGATAGCCACGATGACTCTCACGATGCAAAACTTGATCTTCATAATAGTATTTATTCATAATAAACTCCTCATTTACAAAATGATTTCCAATGATAATAATAAAATTATTAAATGTTTTCTCTATATCTGACCTTTCCATCACTATAGAGTGATTAGACACTTGTAAAAAAGAATTTATCATTGAGTCAAAACTTGATTTAATTGACATATGATCATCATCGATCATTGTTAATAGACTATTGGTTGATTCCATTTTCATAATAGAACACTCCTTTGTTACTGACTTAGTGAAAACCAAAAATTTATTAATCATTAATGATTTTACTGATTAAAAAATTAGCATTTGCATACTTATCGAAAAGAGCTATATGATCATATTTATGATACAAAAATCTTTTTAACTGATAAATATTGCACAATTAAAATCATTTTTAACATAAAAAAACATTATATTTTCTGATCTCCTATTTTTCAAGAGTAAAATCATCATTAACCATACATATTATTTGAATGGTTAACAGTAAATCATTTTTTAATATTATAGTTTAACTTAAAAAAGTCTTTATTAAGTCTTACTTAAAAAATTTGTAAAATACAAATCAAATAATACCGGAAAACCCTAACAATGATACCGGCGAGCTATAACGATGACACACTGCCGGTATCGGGCCGCGACGACGGCCCCGCGCGCCCATGCGCGCGAAGCCAAGGGCGCGGATGCGCCCGCCCGGCGTCTGAGGGCAGCCTTGATGAGTCAACATCAAGGCTCGAGGGTATGACACACTGCCGGTATCGGGCCGCGAGTGCGCCGTTCCCTTGGCTCTCGCAGGACGGAGCCCAACGAAGGCCTGATCCTAGCGCCTATAAGGGAACTCCCTATGCCCGCGCCACCATGGTTTCCCACACCGGAGGCCGCAGCCCTGGCCTCGGTTCCTGCGGCATAGCGGCGGGACCGTTCAAGGCCTGAAGCAAGGGCCCCAACCACGGCTCAAAGCGGCGCCAGCGTTCTAGGGAGCTGCGGAACAAGGGTTGGCGAACCTGGGCGGCACTGGCCGTTCTGACGGGCCGCTGGGTCCGGTGAAACTCCAAGCATCGATCATCCCAAGGCAAACCGCAATAGGCCACCAGCCGCCGAGCCTGCCCTTCCAGATCCGCCACCACCGCCTCGTAAGAGACATCCAAGACGGCATCAACGGGCAACACCGAGCGCCAATGGTCCATCACGGCCTGATACCCGCGATAATAGCGGCCTAATTCGCCAAGATCATAGCTAAAGGCCTGGCTGAACGGAAACAGCTTGGAAAAACAGGATAGGCAGGTATCGATGGGATTGCGCACGGTGTGCAAAATCCGTGCTTCTGGCAAAATCAGGCGAATCAAGCCGATATTGAGGAAGTTATAGGGCATCTTGTCGGTCAAATGGGTTTTTCCGGCGGCCAGTGGCGGCAAACCGGCCCGATAGCGCTCTCCCAAGCGCCGCCACTCGCCCTCTTCCAAAGTCGGAATGTCTTCAGGATAGGCCAACGGTCGATCACGCCCGCCGGTGAGCCCGGTAGCGACGGCCACCAGGGTTGTCAATTCGCCGCCGCCCTGAACCTGGGGATGACTGGCCAAAATCTGCTCCACCAGCGAACTCCCCGAGCGGGGCATTCCCAGGATAAAAATCGGAACCGGAGCCACCGGAACCGGAACCGAAACCACCGCGCGCTCGCACAGCGCCTGGTCAAAGGTCGCAACAATCCGCCGGAACAAATCATGGGTGGCGGCTTCGTCGTAAGCGATCTGGGAGCGCTTCAGAGTGTTGCCAGCCAACCAGTGTTGAAACGCCCGAGCCGGATTGCCACTCTCCTCAAGCGCTTTGGCCAAAGCAAAGTGAATCAGCGGCGCCTTAGCCGGAGGCAACCGCTGCTCATCAACCAGCAGAGCCTCCAACGCCACCAGATCCGTGGACTTGAGCCGAACATTGGGAAGTTCGGCCCGGTTGAAATGGGCTTCGGCATACTCGGGACGAAGCTGGATTGCCCGTTCGAACCGAACCGCAGCCTCGTCAAAACGCCCCTGGTCCAAAAGCGCAGTGCCCAAATTATTGTGCGCTTCGGCATACTCGGGATCGAACTGAATCGCCTGCTCCAAATGGGCAAGAGCCTCTTCAAGCTTGCCCTGCTCCAACAAAGCCGTGCCCAAACTGTTATGAACTTCGGCAGACTCGGGCCGAAGCTGGATCGCCCGTCGGTAGCGTGCCACCGCCTCAGGCAAGCGCCCCAACTCCCGCAGCGCCGCCCCCAAATTGAAATGGGCATCGGCATAATCCCGCCGAATCGCCAGCGCCCGTTGAAAACAAGGCAAAGCCTCCTGGGGCCGATCCAGGGCCAACAGCACCATTCCAAGATTGTTGTGAGCCTCGGCATGCTCGGGAAGAATGGATAGAACCCGTTGATACTCAACCCGTGCCGCTTCTGGCCGATGCCGAGCCTGAAGCACATTGCCCAGATTGTAACGCGCCCCGACATAATCGGACTTAAGCCGAAGCGCCCGTCGGTACAGGGCTTCCGCCCGCACGAGCTGCCCCAATGCGAAATGAGCATTGCCCAACGTGTTGAAATAAACCGGCTCGCGATTGTCGATGGACACCGCCCGCCCGACCAAGGCGATGGCTTCTTCGGGACGCCCGGTGGCCAAGACCAATCCCCCCAGCCGATGCAGACAGCCGGCATAAGCCGGCGCCACCTCGAGAATTCGCCGATACAGCGCCTCGGCTTCGGTTAGGTGACCGGCCTCGTGATGGGCAATAGCGGTGCGGTAGGCTTCGGCAACAGTGGGCATGGCGCGAGACAAACCCTTTGAGAGCGATCCTGACGTGTCATACTAGCGAGCGATAACAATGACACACTGCCGGTCCTCGGGCCGCGACGGCAACCCCACGTCCTCGTAGACGCGAAGCCCCGGTGTGGACTCTAGGGGGCGCGGATGCGCCCGCCCGGCGTCTGAGGGCAGCTTTAATACCAACGGCCCTAGACAATGATCGGTGCCGTTGGTATCGGCGGCGACCGCCGCCGCGCGCCCCATGGCGCGAAGCCAAGGGCGCGGACGCGCCCGCCCGGCGTCTGAGGGCAGCTTTAAGATGTCAACATGAAAGCTCGATGGTGTCATTGTGACTCGCCGGTCTCACAGAATGACGCAAGCCGCTCATACAAGCGAGAGGCGGTGATCGGCTTTTGAATCACCGCCAGACCGAGACGATGACAGTCTTCGGCCAAAAAATCGATGGTTTCTCCGGTCATGACCAAACCCGGCACAGGCCAACCCAGTCGTTCCCGAAGCTGAACAATCGCGTCAACGCCGGTTCTGCCCTCATTTAAACGATAGTCCGCCAGAATTAAACACGGGGGCGGCTCGGAATTTTGGCCCAACACCAGCCAGGCCGCGTCTAGGCCGGAAGCTGCGACAATTGGACAGCCCCAAGCCTCGCAAATCGCCTGCAAGCCCGCCAACACCAGGCTATCGTCATCGATCACCACCACCCGCCCCTGCCAGCGCGGCGCAACGACGGGACCCGACCCCCAAAAAGACGCCCGCGCCGAAGTCGGTCGGAATGACTGCGAGGACTCCGAACTCATTGGTAGCCGGATTTCAAACAAAGACCCCCGTCCCTCCACTGACCGCATATGTACCGCATGCCCCAGCAAACGGGCCAACCGATCGACGATGGACAGGCCGAGCCCAAGCCCATGACGGCGATCCCGGCCTGGATTGCCGATCTGATAGAACTCTTCGAAAATCTGTCCCGCCTTATCGGCGGGAATCCCCACCCCGGTATCCCAAACCTGAACCACAATGTCACCGCCCCGCCGCCGGCAGCCCAGCAGAATTCGCCCATCCTTCGTAAATTTGACGGCGTTATCCAGCAAATTGCGTAAAATACGCTTAATCAGGGCTGGGTCGCTCCGCACCATGACTCGAGCGGGAACACTTCGGAAATCAAGCCCCCGAGCGCCGGCCATAGCACTCCAGGCATCGGTCAAATCCATCAATAGCGGTTCCAGCGCAAAATCCTGACGATCAATCTGGATGCTGCCGGTATCAACCCGAGACAAGTCCAACAAGGCGTCCAATAGCTCATTCATTGCCGCCAAAGATTGCCGCAAATACTCAACACCCGGCTCATGACGAGAGGACGGAAAGCGACGAACCAAGCTCTCAAAAAATAGGTTGGCGGCCATCAGAGGTTGACGTAAATCATGGCTGGCGGCAGCTAAAAACCGACTTTTAGCCCGATTTCCGTCCTCGGCTTCTTGTTTAGCCCGATAAAGGGCGGCTTCCGCTCGATCGCGCTCTTCTAGGCGCTGCTGAAGCAAAGCATCCGCCGTTCGCAAAGCGGCAGCCACTTCATCAACTTCCCGCAACCCATAGCGAATCACCGGAACCCGCTCGCCCCGCCCCAAGGCTGCCGCTGGCCCCAACAGTGCCGCGATGGGTTGAGCAATCCGCCGAGCGGCAATCGCGGCAAACAAGACCCCCGCCGAGATCAGGGCCAACCCGATCCCCAACACCAGCATCGCCGAAACCCGAAAGGACGCCGTCAACTCGGAACGGGGCACCCCAATCACCACACCCCATCCGGAGTCCGACGAACGGCTGTAGGCAGCCAGCACCGGCAGGCCTTCCAGCGTTTCCAGCTCGGCAATCCCGTGGTCTTGACCCGTGACATACAATTTCAGCTCGCGGGTTACGGATTGGCCAAGAAACCGTTCCGGCGCATGATTCCGGGCCGCAATCACGGCGTTACGGTCAAAAATGGCCACCATCCACGATTCTGGAAACTTCTGATCATAGAGAACCCGGTTTAACATCGCAGGAGACACCCCGGCTGCGAGGTCATAAATCACCACCCCATTGCGAATCACCGGCACATCCACGGCAATGGTGTATTGGCCAGAGACCGGCCCCAAGAACAGATTGGAAATCACCGGCTGGCGGGTCTCGATCACGGTACGAACCGTCTCTGGAAACGGGTGAGACGGCAGCGGGGTTCCAAATGGCCGCAACGTGTTGACCAATTGGTGGGCCGAGGGGGCCATCAACACCACCCACACCCCATCGTCATGAACGGCATCGATGGCCTGTTGCCGAAAAGCGACCAGGTCGCCCGTGGTCAAAGCCGGCGAGGTGGCCAAGGCCTGGAGCAGCGTAACCATGCTCGAAAGCCGATGATCAACCACCGATGACACGGCCCGAGCGGTGCTTTGCAGGGACCGCTCGGCTTCGAACCGTTCACCAGACCAAGCGACATAAGCCGCCGAAACCGAAGCAAGGCTTGCCGGCACGACTAAACTGATAACCAGCAATAGCAAACGGCGACGCACGGTCATAAAATCATAGCTTCCCAAGACCATTGGCTACAGGCAAATTCCGGGACCAGACCTGCCCAGCAGCCTTAGGCCAGTTCTGCTATAAAATATCGGTTACATACCACTCGGTTCCGGTTCGGGTATCCTTAACCATGACTCCCTGATCGGCCAACTGCTTACGAATTTCGTCGGCGAGCGCCCAATCACCTTGGGCTCGAGCCTGATTTCGAGCCGTGATCAGTGCCATCCGGTCTTCGGACAAGATCGGTGGTTGGGCTTCCATTAAGCCAAAACCGAGAATACGATCAAATTCGCCAACCAAAGAGAGTTTGGTTGAAGAATCAAGATCGCCATCTTTAATCACAGCCCAAAGAGTTGATAGAGCAACCGGAGCATTTAAGTCATCGGCTAAGGCTGTCCAAAAAACATATCGATAATGGTCAGCTAACTCCACCACCGAGCGGACAGTTTTCTTGATTGGCGAGGCATGGCGTAAGGCCAGAACCCGATTATACAGATTTTCCAGTCCTCGTTTAGCACCGTCCAAAGCATCCCATGAAAAATGCAGTTCAGAACGATAGTGGGCACCCAGGCACAAATAACGGTAATGAAGAGGCTTAAATCCTTCCTCGCGTAAAGTTTGTATAGTGATAAAATTATCACTCGATTTAGACATTTTACCTTTATCAAGGATTAGAAAAGCGCCATGCATCCAGGTATTAACCCAGCGATGGCCAAAACAGGCTTCAGATTGAGCGATTTCATTGGTGTGATGAATCGGAATATGATCAATGCCGCCGCAATGAATATCAATCCGAGATCCCAGATAGGTTGAAGCCATTGCTGAACATTCAATATGCCAACCCGGAAAGCCGATTCCCCAGGGACTTTCCCATTTCATGATTTGGCGCGGAAATTTGGACTTGGAAAACCACAGGACAAAATCGGCCCCTAGGCGTTTTCCTTGATCGTTTTCGACTCGTGACAGCGCAGCGCTGTGATCGACTGGACCACCCCGTAATTCATGATAATGAGTAAAACATGTGGTATCGTAGTAAATATTGCCTTCACTTTCATAAGTTACGCCACATTGAACCAAACGATTAACAAACTCGATGATTTGGCTGATATGCTCGGTCGCCCGACAGACCACATCTGGGCGGGCAATATTTAGAGATTTACAGTCTTCGAAAAAAATATCTTCATAATATCGAGCAATTTCCCAAGGTGATCGTTGTTCTCTTTCGGCAGCTAAAGCCATTTTATCTTCGCCATCATCAGCGTCGGATTGTAAATGGCCAACATCTGTAATGTTCATAACATGGTTAGTTTTATATCCAGCTTCGCGTAGAGTTCTAACCAAGACATCTTCGAAGATATAGGTTCTCAGATTGCCGAGATGGGCATAATTGTAAACTGTAGGGCCACAACAATAAAGCCCAACCGTTTCAGGGGTGATGGGTTCGAATAACGCTTTAGAGCGATTGAGGCTATTAAAGAAATACAATGCTTTTGGTTGTTTGGCCTCGTTCTTCTGCTGTCCGAGAGGGGCCGATGAGGTTTGGCGAGGATCGATCATATCTACCATGTGTGGAAAAAAGAGCCGGGAAGCAGGATTCGCGGAGCTTAAGCTAAGCCGTCCTTTGCTTGGGAACAAGTCGATTTTCCAAGCTCGGAGATTCGGACTCTTGTGACGCAGGCGGAGAGTCGGAACGGATACGGACTCTTGTGACGTTTCTCCTGATGCCAGGATCAAGCCCGGATGCTGACCCATCAGGGCGGCCTAGACGCTGGATGGGAGCGATATGTCATACCGGCGAGCCCTGATACTGACACATTGCCGGTCCTCGGGCCCCGACGGCGGCCCCGAAGCCCCGGTGTGTGGACTCCAGGGGACGCGGATGCGCTCGCCCGGCGTCTGAAGGCAGCCTTGATGAGTCACCATCAAGGCCCGATGGTATCAATCAACCGGCTTGCCTAACCGGGGCGGCCTAATCGTTGTCGGAGGATTCTGGCCCCCCTGCCCCGCAAGCACTTATCACAGCAACCGCCGCAATTCTCGTTCTGGAATGGGGGGCGGCGAAGGATGTAAAATCAACCCCGTTTCGTTGATGGCGATCCGCGCTTCGGGATAAACAGCCATGGCCATCTGAAGAGAGTCAATAAAACGAGGCTTGAATTGGCGGATCAGTTTATATCCAGCTCCGAACTGTCCATGCAAAGCGGTCCAGGTCACTGAAGTTTGACGATCAAGAACATGCAAACGGTAAGATAGCCAGATATAAATATCAATGGCCATGCTTTGGTTGGATATTTGTTTAACGGCTGGTTCCCAGATTGGCACCGGATGCTCTTTAAGAGCTCGATAAAAGGAACTGCTCAGTCGAACGGTATCGACCCATAAGCGGGCTTGTCCGTCTTCGTCTTCCAGATCATAAAGCTGGATACCGCTTTCAACGATGCTTTCTTTGGAAAAGCCCCGTCCTCGCCCTTCGGAGGTTGGCCAGAAAAAAGTCAGTCGGCAGGCGCTTAACCGGGCGCTTTGTTCGCGAATTTCCCGATAGTTTTTTCCGCCTGCCTGAACTCCCATGCGTTCCATCCAGGCTCGCATGGACGGACCCAGCTCAACTTCAGGGCTGTTGGTTCGCACGGCTTGGGTTTGCAGATAGAGCAAAATGAGTCGGGCTCGAGAGCCATAAGGAACCCCGAAAAGACGTCGGGTTTCTCCCTCGTAAAAATGGCCGGGTTCCACCAGCAGGGTGATTCGAGGAGTCTTGCGTTCCCAAATCTCGTCTTCTGCTAAACGCTTATGGGGCAATGCGGTAAGGCAGAAGCCTGAATACGTCACACCAATGCCACTGTCATCACAAGCTAAAACTTGGGCCGCAATATCGACCAAACGACGCTCTTCCGGTGAAACCAGTTGCCTAGCGGCATCTCGTCCATGCCGGAGGATGAGCTGGTGGATTTCTCCCATGTCCGCCTGGTCCTTTGTGGCTCGCTTCTGCGATCCTCAACCGATTAATGTCTGGCCAATTTAAGAGTTGGCGGGCTCGACGGGCTGGGCGTTTGCGCTTTCGGTCCTTTCGAGCCGATGGTGGCCTGATTGCGGTGTTTCGGTATGAACGACGGAGCACTTTGGCTTTGGCAAGCCGACCGAAGCGAGTTGGCACTTTTTCTGATCAACCAATCCCTTCGATTCACCCTTCCCTCAACGGCCCTCTCTTCGGCCCTCTCTTCAATCAACCAACCTCTCAACCAACCTCTTCAATCAACCAACCTTCCCCCAATCATCGATCGCCTTTCGCCGCCTGTCAATTCGGACTCTTGTGACGCAAGCTATTTGTAGGATTATTTGTACTTACTATTAGATTCGTCACAAGAGTCCGTGGGATAACTCGAGTCGCGCCCGAGTCGGCGTCACAAGAGTCCGAATCTAGCGTCACAAGAGTCCGAACGCGTCCTGTGGATAACTTCTTCCCGGAGGTTTTTCGGGCGCCTTGCGTCACAAGAGTCCGAACGTTCAGGGCTTCCGAGTCGTTCTCGAGTCGCTTTCGGGCGGCCCTGCGTTCAGATCAACGTCGGATGGTATGATACCGGCGAGCCCTGATACTGACACATCGCCGGTATCGGGCCGCGACGGCGGCCCCGCGTCCTCGTGGACGCGAAGCCAAGGGCGCGGATGCGCCCGCCCGGCGTCTGAGGGCAGCCTTGATGAGTCACCATCAAGGCTCGAGGGTATGACATGACAGGAAGCCTGTAGATACAACTTCGGCGCCATTGACAAGGTAGCATCTACCTGTCAAGAGCCAGCAGGGTCGATTGAGATTGGTGTTTGGGGGAGGGGGCGATGCGTGGCGATGATGTGCGGATGATTCGAGAGGAACGGGGGCTGAGTCAGACTGAATTTGCCTCTTGGTTGAATCAGCAGTTGAACCGGAAATATGACAAGCAAAAGGTGAGCCGCTGGGAAAACAGCAGCGAGCGGGTGCCGTTGGCTGTGGTTGGTCTGTTGGCCGAAAGCCGTCGTCAAAGTCGGCCTCGGGGGCCGGCGTTGGTGCTGGCGGTGGCCAACCAAAAGGGTGGTGTCGGGAAAACCGTCAGCGCGGTCAATATCGCAACGGTTCTGGCGCTTCAGGGTTATGGCGTGCTGTTCATCGATGCCGATCCCCAGGCGAATGCCACACTCCATTTTGGCGTCAATCCCTATGAGCCGGACGCCGTTACCGGCAAACCGCGCCCGACTCTCTTCAACGCCCTGAAAACGGAATCGGTCTGCGACCTGGACGATCTGGCCATCCGGGTTGGTGAGTTGGATATTCGGGTGGTGCCGTCCTCAATCCAATTGGCCGAAATCGAACCGGATTTAATGGTGCAGTCGGGAGGGGAGCATGCCCTCAAGGAACGGCTGGGGACTTGCCGCAATCGCTATGATTTCGTGATCATCGACACCCCGCCTAACATCGGTCAGCTCACCAAAAATGCCCTGACCGCCGCTGACGTGATCATCATTCCCTGCCAAACCGCGATCTTTTCAGTGGTGGGTATCGATTTCTTATTGCGTAACGTCAATCTGACCAAGCGCCGCTCGAATCCGCGTTTGGCCATTCTCGGCATCTTGCCGACCAAATTTAATCGACGTCTCAAAAACGACCTAGCCACCCTCGACGATATTCATAAGGGTTTTGGCAAGCATCTGCGCATTTTTGACCCGGTTCCGTCAGCGGCGATCTATGATCAAACCACCGCTTCAGGACGGGCCGCCGTCGAAATCGATGCCGATGCGCCCGGTGTCGCTGCCTACGAAGAGGTGGCGGCGGCGTTGGTCGAGGAGCGCAGCAAACGCCTGGAGGCCAACAATGTCGCGTAAAATTGAGCGTAAAGCCGACTGGATGTTGGGGGCGACGGGCCAGTTTGGACGGGATTCCCTGTTCGGCGTCTCGGAAAACGCGCCCTTGGTGGTGGAGGCGGATCTGGATCGGATTGACCCTAATCCCCACCAGCCTCGGCGCCAGTTCGACGAAGCCGAGATGGCCATCCTGACCACCTCCCTGGAACGCCATGGCTTGCAACAGCCGATTGGGCTGAAAGAGGCCGCAGGGGGGCGGTGGCAATTGGTCTATGGAGAGCGGCGGCTTCGGGCTGCTCGGCTGTTGAAGTGGCCGACCATCTTCGGCGTGTTGGTGAGTGGCGACAGCGAGGAAATCGCTCTGATCGAGAATCTCGACCGGGCTGACCTGACGCCATTCGAAGAGGCCGATGCCTATGCGGGCTTGATGGAACGTCACGGCTACAAGGCCGTGGATATCGCTACTCGCTTTGGTCGAGACAAGGCCGAAATTTCCCGAACCCTGTCCTTGCGCCGCTTGCCCGAGGCCATGCGGGCCGAAGCCGCCGGTTTGCGGCCCGCCAAATATCGTTTGGCCCGGATCGCGGCGGAAAAGGATGTCGATGGCCAATGGGCGCTCTGGCGGGCGCTGGTGGCCGAATTAACCGCTCCACCGGACCCCGACCCCTCGCTGTCGCCCCTTCCCGCCTCTCGGTCATCGGAGTCCTCACGGGCGTCCGAGCGGCCTTCGTCCAAACCGGCCTCCCGCCCGCGTCGCCTGAGCCGCCAACTTGCCGATGCCCATCAAATACTCACCCGTTTGCGGGATGACCCCCAATCCCTGGATGAGAAAGACCGGGAGCGATTGCTGGATATGCGGGACGCCATCGAGGCGATCCTGGCCGATCCGGTCTTGGTGGGAGTCAGTGCCGGTTAAGGGCGGCAAAAGTTGAAAATTTTCAACAAACCAAAGGAGGGCTTTTTTAGAGCTATTCTAAAGTTGAAAATTTTCAACTTCGGAACCCGATGGGCAAAGCCAAATCATCCGATCAGAGCGCGTTGACGCTGCGGGTGATTGACGTCATCCTGTCCCATCGATGATTTGGCTGAAAGGGGCCGTGTTCCATGTCGTTGCCCGTTGCCCAGCCCCGCTTGCCGCCGCTGTCCGCCCTCACCCGCTATCTCGCCGAAATCGACCGGAGCCGCCATTATTCCAACTATGGTCCGCTGTCGTTGCGTTTAGAGATGCGCCTTGCCCATCACTTTGAGGTTGAACCCGAACGGGTGGTGATGGTGGCCAACGGCACCTTGGGACTGACGGCGGCGCTGATGGTGGCAGCTCCGCCGCCGGGGTCGCTCTGCCTCGTTCCTGCCTGGACCTTTGTGGCCACCGCTCACGCCATCCGGCTGGCTGGCCTCGTTCCTTATCTGGTCGATGTTGATCCTGATCATGGGGCCATGACTCCGGCTATCGCGGCGGCGGCTTTGGCGGTGGCACCGGGGCCAGTGGGAGCCGTCGTGCCGGTGGTGCCATTCGGTCAGCCCGTATTGGACCCAACGGCAGATCTGGCGGCATGGGATGCGTTTGGTGAGCGGCACCGGCTGGCGGTGGTGATTGATGCGGCGGCTGGGTTTGATACGGTTCGGCCCCAACGGTCGGCGGTGATGGTCAGTTTGCATGCCACTAAGATTCTGGGGATCGGCGAGGGTGGGGTGGTGGTTTGCCCGGATGGGGCCTTTTCCGAAGACATGCGGCGGCGGCTGAATTTCGGTTTCTATCAGGTCCGCACCGCCATGGTTCCGGCCTTGAATGGCAAACTCAGCGAATATCACGCGGCGGTTGGCCATGCTGCTTTGGACGAATGGCCGCAATTACGCCGTGCTTTTCAACTGGTCGCGTTGAATTACCGCCGGGCCTTGGCGGATGTTCCCGGTGTGAGTTTGCCCGAAGGCTACGGTGAGTGTTGGGTGGCGTCCACCACCGTGCTGCGGCTCGATTGTCCCGAGGCCGATGCCCTGGCGCGGGCACTGGCTATGGCAGCCATCGATACCCGTCAATGGTGGGGGCGGGGGGTGCACCGGCAGCCGGCCTTTGCCGACTGCCCGCGAACGCCCTTACCGACCACCGACCTTCTGGCGGCGAGTACCTTGGGTTTGCCATGCTTTCCGGATTTGTCCTCGTCGGCGGTGGTCCGGGTGGCGCGCGCCATTGCTGAGGTGATGACCCTGTCACCTTTGGCGGATCCAGCGCGCCTTGACAGCATCACCGGGGGGGGGTAAGCCAAACCCATGTCCATTCACGCTCGTCTGACCCAGGTTTTCCGGGACACCCTCGACCTTTCACCCGAGACTGTGGTGGAAGGGTTGCGGTATCGTGAAATACCCGCCTGGAATTCGGTCGGGCATATGCAGTTGGTGGCGGCGATCGAGGCCGAATTTGATGTGATGCTCGACACCGACGAAATCATTGCCATGGCGAGTTTCGAAGACGCGGAGCGCACCCTTGACCGCCACCTTATCGCCCCCGCCTGACAAGTCTGGGTCTTTACCGCCGGACCCTGGGCAGGCATTAGAGGGGCGGGTGGCTTTGGTGACCGGGGCCGGACGAGGGATCGGCTGGGCCACGGCGCAACGGCTGGCGCGGGCCGGGGCGCGAGTGGTGTTGAACGGCCATACCGACCCCGAGGATTTGGCCGCCAAGGCAGCGGCCTTGGAGGCTGAAACCGGCCATCGGTGCTTGGCGGTTCAGGCCGACATGGCTCGTCCGGCAGAGATCGCCAGCCTGTATCGAACCCTTCACGCGACCTTGGGCCGTCTTGATATCCTGATCAGTAATGCCGGCCTCCTCGAGGATGCCCGGTTGGGCATGATCGCCGACGATAGCCTGGAACGGGTGATGGCGGTCAATTTGCACGCCGCGATCAGGAATGTCCAGTGGGCGGCCCGGTTGATGCGGCGGGGCTCTGGCGGGGCGATGGTGCTGGTTTCCTCCATCGTGGGAGTCCGGGGCAATGTTGGGCAGGCGGTCTATGCCGCCTCCAAAGCTGGGTTGATCGGGCTGACCTTATCGGCGGCCAAGGAACTGGGGCCGGATCGGATTCGGGTGAATGCGGTGGCGCCCGGCTATATTGAAACCGACATGATCCGCCATCTGGACCGCGAAACCGACGCCGCCCGGCGGGCGGCGATTCCGCTGGGTCGAGCCGGGCGGGCCGAGGAGGTGGCGGACGTCATCGCCTTCTTGGTCTCGGATCAGGCGGCTTATGTGACCGGGCAGGTGTTGGGCGTGGATGGTGGGATGGTGTTATGATCGGGGCTGCCAGCGGTCGGACAGGATGTGTCTGGCCTCCGCTGGAGCCCCACTTCTGGGTTCCAGAGGCCCCAGCCCTGATCGATGAGCAGACCTGTGTAACCCATGTCGCCCTTCGCCAAGCCATCGCCCAGGCTCCCCTGTCCTCTCCGGCCAAGGCCCTGGTCTGGATTTTGGCCCCGAACAGCATTCCGGCGGTGATTGGCTATTATGCGGCTTTAACGGCGGGACATGCGGTTTGTCCGCTCGATCCTGGGCTTGGTTCTGAACGTCTCGCCGCGTTGGCCCGGCGTTTCGAACCTGAATGGGTTTTGACACCGGCGGCGTGTCAACAGCCGCCGGTTCCCGACCTAGTATCGGCGCCCTCGCCGATCGCCGGGCTGGCGGTGTGGCGGCGCCCCGACTCTTTGCCGGTTTCTGGCCCGATCCATCCCGATTTGACGCTGCTGCTGGCGACCTCGGGCAGCACCGGCAATCCCCGCTTTGCCGCATTATCGGCGGCGGCGATGGCGGCCAACACCCAGGCCATCATTCAGGTTTTAGGGATTGGTCCCCAGGATCGGGCCCTGGCCCATCTGCCCTTATGGTACTCCTATGGGCTGTCGGTGCTGCATAGCCACTTGGCGGCTGGGGGCAGTGTGGTGATTACCGATCGATCGTTCCTGGATGACGCGCTGTGGCGGTTGGTTCGGGTTTCAAGCGTGACGGCGTTGGCCGGAGTGCCGTTTCATTGGGACAGCCTGTTACGCTTGGATTTGGCCCGGTTGGCGGTTCCCAGCCTGCGGTTGTTCACCCAGGCCGGGGGGCGGTTGGCTCCGGATCGGGTTTGCCGGGCCGCCGAGATGTGTGCTCGCCAGGGGGGGCGCTTTCACGTCATGTATGGCCAGACCGAAGCCGGGCCGCGTATGACCACGCTGCCGGCGGGGGAGGCGGCGACCCGTCCAGGCGCGGTCGGCCCGGCCTTGCCCGGCGGTCGGTTGGAGATTTTGACCGAAGCCGGCTTGGTGGCGGAACCCGGACAGGCGGGCGAGGTGATCTATTACGGCCCCAATGTCATGATGGGTTATGCCGTCGATCGGGCCGGGTTGGCGGCGGGGGATCGGCTGGGGGGCCGGTTGGCGACGGGCGATCTGGGGCGGTTGGAGCCCGACGGAACCCTAATCCTGACCGGACGCAAGCGCTTGTTCGCCAAGCTGTTGGGGGTGCGGATCGATCTGGCCGATGTCGAGGCCGCCGCCGAGCCGGTGGCGCCAGTGGTGGCTGGGCAAGAGGGCGAGCGGTTGGTGTTGGTCACCACCGAAGGCGATCCCGAGCGCCAGCGACAATTACGAGCGACGGTCATCGCCGCGACCGGGTTGCATCCGGGGGCGGTGATCTGCCGGGGGGTGGCGGCCTTTCCCCATCTGCCCAATGGGAAGATTGACCGTCGAGGGCTGTTTCCATGATACCGGCACGCCACGATAAGGACACACCGCCGGTATCGAGCCCCTCTTTAAGGCTCGATGGGATCCCTGTTCTGGAAGAGTGGTTGGGAGAGGAGCCGTTCAGGGAGGCCCAGGCTGACAAGGAGCGGCGGTTGCTACCGGCGCTGCTGGCCCTGACCGCCCATCATCAGGCGGCCTGTCCCGATTACCGGCGGCTGCTGGCGGTGGCGTGGCCGGATTGGTCTCGGGCGACCTCGTTGGCGGAGATTCCTTTTTTGCCGGTCGATCTGTTTCGTAGCCATGGCCACCGGCTGGTTTCGGTGCCCAAGACCGAGATTCGCAGTTGGGTGCGCTCCAGCGGCACCTCCGGGCGGGCGGTCAGTCGGGTGGCGTTGGATGAGCGGGCGGTGCGGCTCCAGGCTCGGGCGCTGGCCGCCGTGTTGCGGACGGTCTTAGGGCCGGTGCGGTTGCCGATGTTGATCATCGACAGCCGGGAAACCCTGGGGGAGGGCGGAGCCACCAGTGCTCGGGCGGCGGGAATTCTGGGGGTGATGAAGCTGGGTCGCAATTACGCTTTTGCCTTGGACGGCGAAGAGCATTTAGCCATGCCCGTTATCACCGATTTTCTTTCGCGTTACGGTGACCAGCCCTTTCTGATCCATGGCACGACGGCGGTGGTGTGGCAGCGCCTTCATCGGGCGCTTGAGGACCGAGGGCAACGCCTCGACTTGAGTCGGGGAATCCTGGTTCATGGCGGTGGCTGGAAGCGGTTGACGGATCAGGCGGTGGATCCTGCGACCTTCCGAAACGGGTTGGCCCGATCTTGTACCCTGACCCGTATTCATGACTTCTATGGCATGGCCGAGCAAATCGGCACGGTGTTTTTGGAAGGGGACGATGGTTTGTTGCACCCGCCCGGTTTCGCCGACGTGATCATTCGCGACCCTCAAACGTGGCAACCCTTGGCCATCGGACAAGCTGGAGTGATCCAGGTGTTCAGTTTGCTGCCCTGGAGTTACCCTGGTCACGCTCTGGTTACAGGAGACTGGGGGGTGATCGAGACCGTGGACGGGCCAGGGAGCTGGCCGGGGCGGGGCCTGCGAATCCTGGGCCGGGTGGCTGGAGCGGGGGTGCGGGGGTGTGGCGGGTAGGGCGGGGTGAAGAGTGTCAGGGCTTTTCAGTCTCGATCAGGTTGACCTCTGGGATTGCGAGCAAAAAGGGCAAAAGAGCCAGGATGCTGGCCAAGCGAAACGCCAAGAACACCGAACCATAAGCCGCTCCGGAGCCGGTGTCGAGCAGGTCGCAGACATAACCAAAACTGCTTTCCCCAACGCCAATCCCTCCCGGAGTCAAGGGCAGCAGATTGGCCAACATCCCCGCCACCAGCCCCATGGCGTATTGGGGCGGGGTCAGAATCGCCGCCTCTACGGTGTCGGCCAGCAGAGTCACGCCCGCCACCATCAGCAAACAGCAAATCAAGGCCAACCCAAAGGCTTGAACCAAAGTCCCCGGCACATCCAAGTAAGCACGAATGACGTCGACCATCTGTCGGAACAGCCGATACAGCCGGCCCTGGCCATCGCGGGGAAAGCGGTCCATGACCCGCCAATGCCGTAACAGAACCAGCCCCACCACCCCGAGCACCACTCCGGCCACCACCGCCCACAGGGACAGGACAAAGACCCGAAGAGCCGGATTGTGGGTCAGGGCGTCCAAGTCCAGAAGAGCAGCCAAGGCTCCGGTGAAGATGATTGCCAGCAGTGCAATGATTTTATCCATGATGATCGACAGCACCGCCGGCACGCGAGCCCCTGGAACCGAACGCATCACCCACAGCACCTTGAGGGCTTCACCGCTGGTCGCGCCGGGCAAAATCATGCCGGCCAGTGTCGTAAAGCCAACCAAACGGCACACCGGCCCATAACGAACCTCAACCCCCTGGACCTTCAACAACAATCGCCAGCGTTGGGCGGCAACGAAAATCCCGGCCAAAAGACAAAGAGTGGCAAGACTCAGTTCCCCTGGCTTCATCCACAGATGGGAAACCGCCACAAGGTCGATAATTTTGAAATGGATCAACGCCCACAGGATGACGATGGCCAAACCGAACCGAAACAGGGTGATGATAATACGCCATACCGCAGATGCCGGCATTCCGGGAGTCCTCAGCTCAACTGTGCCCGGTTCCGAAACGGGCCTAAGGGGGCGGAGGGTACGAAAAACACCGGGTCGGGGTCTATCACCAAAATCACCCCAGGAACCAACCCTCTCGCCGCGACGATCTCGACAGCCCGAGGTGGTGGGTGTTACGGTCGACTGATTGCACAGAGGGGGGCGCCGTCATGCTGGAAAAGACCCTGGAAACCGTCCTGGAAACCGCTTGGCAGGCCCATCGTGACGGGAATTGGGGAACCGCCCGCCGGTTGTACACCGAAGCCCTGGAGCAAGCGCCGGGACATCCTCAAGCCCTGCATCGGCTGGGATTGTTGTGCTATCAGGAAGGCGATGGGGCGGCGGCATTGCTATTGCTGGACCGGGCGGCGGCGGCTCGGCCTGATGATCCGGGGATTGCGCGGCATCGCGGCGTGGTGTTGCTGGCGGCTCAACGGCGCGAAGAGGCCGAAGCGGCCTTCCGCCGGGCCTTGGCCCTGGAACCGGACGATCCCGAAACCGTGTTCAATCTGGGTTTGACCCTCCGCCAACTGGGGCGGGTCGAGCCGGCGATGGCGTTGCTGGAAGCCGCCGCTGCGGGAGGCCTCGACCATTTGGCCTTGGTGCGCTACGAACTGGCATTGGCTCGACAGATGGCCGGAGCCAATGCCCAAGCCATCGCCGGCTATCGTCGGGTGCTGGAGCTGGATCCAGCCCATGCCGACGCTTTGAACAATCTGGGCGTAGTGTTGCAGCAAAATGGCGACCTGGACGGGGCGATTACGGCCTATCGGGCGGCGTTGGCGGCTCGCCCGGATTTTGTGCCGGCCATGAATAATCTGGGCTCGGCATTGGAGGACCAAGGTGATTTGGGCAGTGCCACTGCTCTGTTGGAACGAGCCTTGGCGTTGGCCCCGGACTTCGCCGATGCCTGGAACACATTGGGTACAGTGCGGCGCGGACAGGGACAACCCGAAGCGGCGGTTAGCGCCTACCGCACCGCGTTGCGCCATCAACCACTCTCGGTTACAGCCCATGAGAATCTTGCTGAATGTTTGCGCGATCTCGGTCGGCCTGACGAGGCGTTGGAGTCCTCGCGAGCGGCAGTGGCCGCTTGGCCCACTCACCCCGACGCGCAACGCATTCGCGGCGATGCTCTGAAGCGGGCCGGCGATCTGGCTGGGGCGGTCAGTGCCTATCGAGCGGCGTTAAGGGTCACCCCCGATGGCGGTCGGCCGGATGGCCATCATCGCCTGGGGGCAACCCTGGTTCAAGCCGGCGCCATTGCCGAAGGGGTGGACGCCCTGCAACGGGCGGCGTTGTTGGGGCCGCGCCAAGCTCCAATCCTTCGGGATTGGGCGGCGGCGCTGCTGCGGGCGGGCGACGGGCCGGGAGCCATCGAAGCCTGCGATCGGGCCCTGGCCATGGATCCGTTTGATCAGGAAGCCTTGGCCTATCGGGCGTTGGGACTGCGGTTGGCCGGAAACCACACCGCTGCCGAGCGGTTGGCCGATCTCCATCGTTGGATTCACTTGACCGCCCCGCTTTTCCCTCCCGGTGCCGAAGACCTGGGGGCCTTTAATCAAAGGCTGGCTCAAGACCTCGCGGCGCTGAAATCCCGGAAATGGCAGCCAGCCACCCAGAGCATCCGAGGCGGAACCCAGACCCAAAACAACATCTTTACCGAGCCGGTGGCCAGCATCGCGCGGCTACGCCAGGCCATCGACGCCGCCATTCGGGTTTATCTGGACGGCTTGGAGGCTTTGGACGGGGATTCGCCTCATCCTTTTTTGGCCGGTCGGCCCCGGCGCTATGCCTATCGTGGCTGGTCGGTGATTTTGGAGGACCAGGGATATCATGTGCCTCATATCCACCCGGAAGGATGGTTGAGTGGGGCTTATTATGTTCAGGTGCCGGATTTTGCCCCTGGAGACGACCCCGGTTGCATCGAATTCGGGCGCCCTTGGGCCGAACTGCCCTTCACATTCCCGCCTCCCACCCGCCGGGTGCCGCCTGCCGCCGGGCGGCTGGTGCTGTTTCCTTCGTATTTCTGGCACGGCGTGCGGCCCTTCCGAAGCTCTGGTCAGCGGATCACGGTGGCCTTCGACCTGATGCCGCTGGAGCGGTGACGCTCCGCCCGATCGCCTTTTCTTGAAATGTTCGATCAAACAAAGCCGAACATTTCAGGAAAATAGCCCTTGCCCATTGGAACAGAATAGGTACAATGCGCCTGTTGCGCGCCTGCCGGGCGTATGACAGAAACAAGGGGGAAAGGTTGATGGCAACCGCACCGTCGCGACAGGTGGATAAAGAACCAATGGACAAGCAAAAGGCACTCGATGCCGCGCTCAGTCAAATCGAGCGGGCGTTTGGCAAGGGCTCAATCATGAAGTTAGGGGCCCATGCGACTCAAGTCGAAACCGAAGTGGTATCGACCGGCTCGCTGGCCCTGGATATTGCGCTTGGCATTGGTGGGTTGCCAAGAGGCCGAATTATTGAAATTTATGGACCAGAAAGCTCTGGAAAGACAACTTTAGCATTGCATGCTATCGCAGAAGCCCAAAAAAATGGCGGGACTTGCGCTTTTATTGACGCTGAACATGCTCTCGATCCTGGTTATGCTCGTAAGCTGGGGGTTAATATCGACGAGGTGTTGATCTCGCAGCCCGATGCCGGCGAGCAAGCCCTGGAAATCGCCGACACATTGGTGCGCTCGGGGGCCATCGACATTCTGGTGGTCGACAGTGTTGCCGCCCTGGTGCCGAGGGCCGAACTGGAAGGCGAAATGGGCGACAGCCATGTCGGTCTGCACGCCCGCTTGATGAGCCAAGCGTTACGCAAACTCACCGGCTCGATCTCGCGTTCACGGACAATGGTGATCTTTATCAACCAGATCCGTTTGAAGATCGGCGTGATGTTTGGCAATCCAGAGACGACAACCGGCGGCAATGCCCTGAAGTTCTATGCTTCGGTTCGCCTGGATATTCGTCGAACCGGCGCAATCAAAGATCGGGATACGGTGGTGGGTAACCAAACCCGTGTCAAAGTTGTTAAAAATAAAATGGCTCCGCCGTTCCGCGTGGTGGAGTTCGATATCATGTATGGTGAGGGGATTTCCAAGGTTGGTGAATTGCTAGACTTGGGAATTCAGGCCGGCGTAGTCGATAAATCAGGGGCTTGGTTTTCAACCGAAGGCACCAGAATTGGCCAGGGACGGGAAAACGCCAAGACATTCCTGCGCGCCAATCCCGAATTGGCCGAAACCATCGAAAAGAAAATCCGCGCCAATGCCGGCTTGGTGGCCAAGGCCATGATCGGAACCCCAGAAAGCGATGCCGACGCCAGCAGTCCCGATTAGGATAGGGCTGTTTTCTTGGCTTTCGGAGGGCTTCGCCCGACACCCGCAAGGAGCATGGCTTTCTTGACCTCATGACGTTATGGATAAAACGTCACAGGCTCAAAGGACCAACGGGCCCGTTGCCGGTGTGGGCAGAGCCCACGACGGCCTTATCTCAGTGCCTATGGGGCAAGCCCCTTCCCAATAATACCGGCGAGCCCTGATACTGACACATCGCCGGTCCTCGGGCTGCGACGGCGGCCCCGCGTCCTCGTGGACGTGAAGCCCCAGTGCGTGGACTCTAGGGGGCGCGGATGCGCCCGCCCGGCGTCTGAGGGCAGCCTTGATGAGTCACCATCAAGGCCCGATGGTATAAGACCAAGGGGGGACGTGGAGATGTATCGGAGCCGGATTGATCATGATGGTGATGCCGATCAGGCCTTATTTTTCTACCATGTTCCCAAGACCGGCGGGGTCAGTTTCTTTACGGCATTGCGCCATGCTTGGTTAGAAGGCCACCGGGTGGCTGGCACTGGCCCCCGGCCTGCGATGTTCCGCTATGACGACATCGCTCGCGACATTCCAGTCAAAGGGCTGCGCTATACCCTGGTCGGCACCCATAAGGCTTTCGGGGCTCATCTTAAATTCGAACAACCCTTCTTACTCACCACGATTTCGCGGGAGCCGGTGGCGCGGATCACCTCGGAATACACCTACCAATCCATGCGACGAGGACAGCCGGTTAGTGCCGCCGGCTTTGAACAGGTGTTCCGGCAGGAAGAAAACACCAACCGCGCGGTCAAGCAGCTTGGCGCTTCCCGTTACGGGGTCGCAGCCCGACCGTCGACTCTGGACGCGGCGATTGAGACTCTCGATCGTTACTTTCACAGTTATGTGGATCATCGGTTATGTGATGATCTGATCGAGACTTATCTATCCCATTACCAATTGCCCAATGTCGACGTCGACCGGCTCAACCAAACTACGGATCGCTTTAAGTTTGATTCGTCGCCCTACCGTGACGAAATCCTGGAGCGAAATCATTTGGATCGGCAATTGGCCGACTATATCCGGGAACATCCCAGAGTACCGGCCTTAACTTATCGCAGTGATCGGCTTCATCCCTTGACCGTGATTATTCGCGAAACCGGCAACGATACCCGATCCGAAGGCGTGGTGCGCTCGATTCCGACGAAAACCGACTTCGCTAACGGCTGAACAGGAAATGCCCGGCGAATCCACCTAAAACCGCGCTGGCCCCGATCACCGGCACGCGCAGGCCGGTGCCGGCTTCCAGGGCTTCGGTGAAGGAGACGCCATCTAGTAAGGCAGCCCCGGTGATCAAGCCGCCGGCAATGGTGCTGGCCAACACCACTCCCGCCGCGGCTCCAGCCAAAACCGCCACCACAGGCTGTAACCCGAAATCATAGCCCTGATCGACGACCACAGGAGCCGGTTGCGGGTCAGCTTGCGGTTGGCTCTGGGCATGGGCAGCGTTGGGCAACCAGCCAACCAGGATCATCAGAGCAACAATAGCCAAAAGGCGCATGACGGTCTCCCGCGCAAAGAGTGGGCTTAAACATTCCAAGGCACCCGGACAGGAAACGGTTACCGGGCCCCCGATCGATCCTTAATACCACGTTACCAGCGCCCTGGCGACCATCCGTCTCGAAGGATCCTCATCATAGAAACCAACTGTTCTCGATCAATTGATTATCCAACACCAACAGACTCTCGCGCCCCTCGGCACTGCGAAGAATGTCGATGATCCCGGAGACATTGGAACAGCCATTCCCGATGAAACGGTCGGCACCCAATGCCAACCATGTATCGATCATGACCTCTCGGCCTAACGCTGCGCCGTTCTCGCCGTCGTGATAATGGATGCCTTTGTGATCGGCGGTGCGTCGGCCATAGGTCATCACCACCCGCGTGCCGTAACGACGGCGCATCTCTCGAGCCAAACAAGCGTCATCGGTCAGCAGCAGCAAACGCCACGACTCTGGAACGGTTTCGATCAAGGCCATGATTCGGTCATTGACGGCGGCCAGCTCCGGGAGTTCCACCACCTTGTCCGAGCCGCGCAGATGAACCGCCAGCACCGGCGCTCCAGCCAGATGACGCTCCCGGAACTCTTGAACGGCGGCGAGGATTTCGGGCCGGGGGCGCAAATACCGATCAAACAGCGCCTTGAAACAAGCCTTGACCGAAGACCCGTGCAGCGGGTGCTCCGGTGGAATCCATGGCACCAGATCCGCCACGCCCATGAACACGCAACACACCAAAACCGTTTCGGGACGCGCCAGGAACTCCAGAGCGCCCAGCCCCGGACGCTTGGACCAGCGGTCGCGCCGCAACGCTTCGCGGTTCCAGCCCTCGGGAAAACAGGAAACCCCGTCCTCTAAGGCCAACAGGCTCTCAACCGTCAGGGCCGAAACCGGCTCGAAAAACAACCCAAACGCATCTCCGCCCCGACCATCGGAAAAGCGGCATTTGCGCCCCCATTGGATCACCGGGCTGCGTCCGGTGAGTTCAGCCAACAGCAGTCCCCCCAAGACGTGGCAAACCTCGGACCAGAAGCCAAACCCCCAGGCCTTGATCAGCACATAACCGGGGGTGGCTCTGGAAGCTCCCGACCTCGGATGAGAGGCCAGCACCGATAGATTGTCGCGCGCCGCCGTCAACGCTGCGGCTTGACCGAAGTAGCCCGCCGCCGCCGCTCCCAACCCGACCAATGCCGCGATCACGCCCAACAAATTGAGGGCTTCGGCGACGTTGGATCGGGCGGCAAGGCTGCGGCGGCAATGGGCATCCGCTGCCGCCAGATTGCCTTGATAGAGATAGGCGACCGCTTGAGCCAAATGGCGATCTTCGATCATCCGGGCGCGATCCTCAAGCCTAGGGGCCGAAGGTTGGGGGGGCCGCCGTCGCGGCCCGAGGACCGGCGATGTGTCAGTATCAGGGCTCGCCGGTATTATGCGGGGCTTGGTGCCGTCCATCGTAAGCTGTCGTCGGGAAGGGTGCGCTGGATCAGGGGCGGGATGATCCCTTGCAGACGGGCCAAATGGGCCTGTCGTTCCTCATCCCCAGACAAAAAATGGACCCCAACCGAGCCATGAACCAACGAAACCCCTCGCGCCGGTAACCACCGCTCCCCCATCCGGGCGCTAGGCATCAACACGAGCACCAATGCCGAACGGGCCAGATGGGCCAGATGGGCCAGAACCAGGGCTCGCGCCTCGGTCTCCTCCATGCGATCCAGCAGATGGTCAAGAATAACCAAGTCCAGGGGCGGTAAATCCGCAGCCGCCATCACCCGCAAATCCGTGCAGGACAGTCTCCCGTTTCGCGAGACCAGCCGCAGCTCGGCGAGGGCCGACGCCCAGATCTCAATGCCAAACCACTCGGTGCCCTTCAGCCGGTCGGCCAACAAGGCCCGGTAACGCCCTTCGGCGCCCGCATCAAAGGCGCGGGCGATGGCCCGCGCCTCGTGCAGCTTGTCCAGCATCAACACCGCGTAAAGCGTCCCCTCTTCCGAGACGATTCGCCCGCTCGCCAGTGTTGAAAGCATCCAAAGAGTTACCGAGGCCGGCAATGATGGTGGTGATAGCGATCACACCAGGGCAGGGTATGGTGAGGCGGTGCCACATGATGGGGCGGATGGTGTGGATGACACCGCGCATCTCGAGGATGGTGATGGCACCACGCACCATCGGCCAAGGCCGAGGCCGGGAACGCGGTCCCGAAGAATGCAGTGACCGCGACGGCCATCACGGCACATCGCAACAGCATCATGACGTTGTTCATAGTGGACACCCTGACTCTCCTTCTGTTGGGCCTAGGATAAGAGGCCCTTGCGGCCCACCCAAGGGCCTACGCCGTCAGTCTTGCAGCACGAATCGACGGTTTAGCGGCAGCACCGGGCGAGCGTTGTTCGGGAACAGCGCGGCAAAGGTCTCGATCTGCGTTTTTGAAGCCGTGATCGGACGGCGGAAAATGTTCCACTGAATGATCTCGGAACAAGGCGGCGTGGTCAGCGAGCCTTCATACCGAAAGCGATCCCGCTGCTCCGGCAGTAAACGACCCGGATGGATGTGCTGGGTGGTCTTGGTCTCGCCCACGGCTTTGGGCATTGCCTGCCAAATCGTCTTAAGGGTGGGATTTTCGTCGCCTGCAACGACGAACACGCCCACCACCAAAGCGGCCGTACTGGTTTGGTTGACGTGGACGAAATGAATCTCCATCGCCAACCCTTGACCGTCAATCCGGTGTTCGCTGGGATGATGGAAGTGAAACTGCTTGAGCGTAAACAGCTCACCGCCCTCGCTCGCGGTTCCGTAGCGGAACGACGCCGCCGAACCAGCCTCCTGAGTCACATCTTCGAAGTCTTCGGCCTGAGCCTCGGCGGCGGACGCGTCCCCTGGCACTGGAACCTCGATGGTGTGGCCGTTATTGACCACGGTCAACGGCAAGGGATACCAGCGCAAAGACAGGGGCGACAAATGGGCGTGAACGGGACGCGGCAGAGTGATCGGCGACTGTTGAGTGCCCAAGGAACAGGCTTTGAAGTCCGGTGCAAGGTCGCCCCAATGCTCCGGACCTTCCGCGCCGTCATAGGTCCAATGGGCACCGGCGCTGCTGGCTTCGGCGCTGCGGGCCAGACAGATCGGACACGCCGCCGCTGCGACCAATCCGGTTAAAATCGAGCGACGATGCAAGTCCATGACGAATCCTCTCCCGGAAGGTCTCGAGGTCAGGGGCCGTGCCGATGTCGGCAAAGCCCCCGTCCTCCCCCAGTCCTTACCCCCGAGCCCTCAAGGGTGAGGCTCCGGCATATTGAAAGGACGTCGTCCGCACCTTCTTGCCCGACAAGGCCAGCTCGATGTGATCGACGAAAACGACCTCCTGGGGCCGCTCGGCGGGCGCCAACGTGGCCTCGGCGTGAGCCTGCAACGCCTTGCCGAGCGATTCGGTGTTAATGCCGGCTTCCGCCACGACAGTCGCCACCAATCCACCGCCGGCATCCGAGCTGGCCACCAAAATGTCGGAGACACCAGGCACCGCCAGCAAGGCAGTCTCGACCTTAGCCGGCGACACCTTGACACCATCGACCGTCACCAGGGTCTCGACCCGACCTGTGAACAGCATCCGATCGCCGACCCGTTCGACCAGATCGCCGGTGACCAACCAGCCATCCACCGTGAAGGGCCGATTCTCGCCGCCGGCATAACTGAGCATGGCCCGAGGGCTCCGCACCTGAAGGGCGCCTTGGCGCACCCGCAGAACCACGTCGTCCACCCCAGAGTCCAGCCATTCGGCGGGGAAGCCGGCCTTGCCGTCTGCCACCGTGAACACCACACCGGCCTCGCTGGAGGCGTAAATCTGCCGCACGCGGGCCCGAGGGAAGCGTGCCGCCAACTGATCCAGCAATGGCTGATCGGTGATGTCGCCGCCCAGCGTCGCCACCTGCAACGGCAACTCCGCCGTTTTCAGTTCGGCCAACAGAGTCCGCCAAACGCACGGCGTCGCACTCAGGTGGGTGATCCGGTGTTCGACAGCCAAACGGGCCAGATGACCGCTGTCGGCCCGAGGCGAAGACACCAGCGTTGCCCCCGCTGTGACCGCCGCGACCACCACCTGGATGCCGCCAAAAGCCGTCGGCTCGTAGGTCAGCAGCCAGCGCGACTCGGCGCTGTGGTTGCCCCGAATGCGACCGATCAGGCGGGTAAAGTCCTGACGCACCAACTTGGGCTCGCCCGTGGTTCCCGAGGTCGGGATCAGCACAGCAAACCCGCTGTCAGCGGTAGACACCCCTGGCCCCAGCCGAACCAGCTTGCCGCCGGGCCCGATCTGGACGGCAGCGCCCGCCGGACGGGGCGAAGCCCCCCGCAGCAGCACCAGTTCAACGCCAATCCGTTGGGCGGCGATCAGGGCGGCGATAAGCGTGGCCACCGAACGAGCGGTTACGGCAACGCGGCTTCCCAGCGGCAGCTCCGGTTGGAGTTGCTCTGCCAGGGCGCTAAGGCTCGCCCAATCGTAGGTCCGTCCATCCTCAATCAGTTGGAAGGATGGATTGATCCAGGCCGGCACGATCATAAGATATCACCCTCCTTACCAGGCCCGCCGGAACCGCCGGGCCGGACCTGTCCCGAAAGACCACAGCCACCGTTGACGATGCTACCATAAACTGTCAAGAAACTCTTAAGGTTTGATGCGCTGGAATTTCACCCGCACATCCAGCGGCGAACCCAGACGTACAACCACGCCAGCCAGCCGATAGCCGCTGGCCGGCGAAGCATCGGTATACCGGGTTGCGTCCAGCAATGCCAAGAGCACATCGCGCCGCACCGGCGCCGCACCGCTGTCCCGCCGGTCAAACTGGGCCCGCAGCTCGGCCCGCTCTCGATCGGAAATCATGCGTTCGAAGTCAAACACCAACTCCACTTCGGCACTGCGCTCAAGGCCCAGACTGTAACCTTGCAAGATATAGCCGGTCGCCCGAACCTGAGCCTCGAAATCGCGGAACTCCTTATCGGAGAAATTCAACAGTCCATGGACATCCTCGCCGTCGTCTCGGCTCGTGCCAGCCAACCAATCGGCCAAGGACTGCACGGCTGTTATGCCAGAGTCCAACAAGCCGGCCATTCCCGCCCGCATGCCGCTCCACCAGCCCTGACTCGCTGCCATCGGCACGGCCGTGTTGCCATCGGCCAGCGCCGCCGCTCCGGGCATGGCCAAAGCCGCCGCGATCACGACAGCAGACGCCAAGCGGGTTAGGTCGATCACCAGCAGCCTCCGACGGTTCAGGTTTCCCGCCCGCCCTGTCCCGCCGATCGGACTCCGCCGAGCAACAGGAAAGGATAAGGGTAGGGCGCGCGCAGCCTAGCCAGCGGATTCCCCACGTCAAGACAAAAAGGCGGCAGATCCTGGTGACATCCCAGCGATCCCCAGGCTTTTCCTGCATTCAGCCATGTCATTCACACGTCATACCTCTGGCTGTCACTTGAACGCCACCTCGCTGATCTTCTCCCGACTCCTGAAAAGAGATGGACATGCCAACTTGACAGTCTGGTCAGTCGTGGTATGAAGGCCTGAAGCATATGGAGTTGTTGGTTTGCTTGACCCTAAGGGGGTGCGCCCTCCGTCAAGATAGCCACCTGCGGGCGCCGACAGGGATTTTCATAATATCGAGATCCAGTTGAGGACGTGAAATGACCGTTGCGGACGAAGTTAAGAAGCGATATGGCGAATACATCAAGCTTCAGGTGCTTGATGAGCAGTATCTAAGCCGCGATCGGGAACGGAAGATTCTGGGTGAGGGAGTCACTCGTTTCGAAATTCCGCTGGAAAACGCCCGCTCTATTCTCATGTCGGTCGCTTCTGAGAGCGATATCGTCTTTGAGAAGGACGTTGACAAGCTCGTCAAAGAGATCATGCAAGTTTTTGCGGCCAACAGCGGCAATATCGGCCCGAATGAATTCGCCCATGGCATCGCCATCTACCGGCAGCTTTCCAGTGGCCATGTCAGCGAACTCGATGCCAAGCGTCGCCTGAAGCAAATGGTCATCGAAAATGACTGGAAGCCCGGTCGGGCCTTCTTCAGCCTGCCGATCGGCACCCGTAAGTGGTTCAAAGAAATCCCCTGATTCCGGTGCTGGTCTAACAGTCAGAGCCAATCAGGGCCAGAACCAGGAAGCGGGCGTCCGGGATGGGGGCGCGCGGGGCGATCCACGGGATGCGCCCATCGGGGGTGTGCCAGTCGAGGGGATGGGAATCCATGGATATCGTGCATTTTAGCGTGGCGGCCGGTCTCATCCTCGCCAAGGCGTTCAGCATTGTGGTCATCATCTATCTGCCGATGATCATAGGCGCGCGTTGGCTGCCGCGGATCGATACCGCCGGCATGTATCTGTTGCCGACAGCCTGGACGCTGCCGATGTTCAGCGGCGCCGTGTTGGGCGGCACCATGGTTTATTTCAATCTGGATGAGGAATACTTCACCGTCGACAATATTTTCCGCGCCGACGGCCCGTGGAATTTGTCCTATTATTCCTTCATCCTGGATCGGGTCAATCCGTTTAACTACTATCTGGATCCTGTGCTGAGTCACCTGACCTTCCAAGGTCAGGACATGAACATCAGCATCGCGTTGTCCTTGGCCGCCGGCAGCTTCGGCCTGCTGGTGATCCGGGCCATCAGTACGTGGCATTCATTCGGCGCTTGGCGCGGCATTCTGTTCGGGTTCGCGATTGCGGTCTGGGCTTGCTACATGACCATTTTTGGCGTCTGCCTGGTGCTGTGGCTGTTGAACCTGCTGAACTTTTGGACGTTGGCGGTTTTGACCATCTCGGTCCACCTTTACCGAACCCATTCCTGGCCATTCACCTACCACACCCTCATGTCGCCGGTGTGGGGTGGGCATGACCACGGTCATGGTCACGGAGATCATGGGCATGGCGGTGGGCATGGTCATGATGCTCATGGGGGCGGTCACGGCGGTGGCCACGGTGGGGGGCATGACGCCCATGGGGCAGGTCACGGCGGCGGCCATGGAAGTGGCCACGGTGGCCATGATGATCATGGCCACGGGAGCGGTCACGGCGGTGGCCACGGCGGTGGTCATGGCGGCCACGGGGATCATGATGAAGACAGTTTACGGGACGCGGTTCATCCACTGTTTCCCCGCCATCACTAAGACGAGCTTTAGGGAGGACGGCAGCGTCAGAGCCGCCGCTTCCTCCTTCTTCTAATCGTTACGATCTTCGGCGCAAGCCACCGTCAGCTCATGGGTTCCGGCCATGTTCAATGCCTCGAGTTTCCTGGTCCGCTGGGTGTTGGCCATGTTCATCGTCTTTGCCACCTATAACGCCTCGGGATACTCGTATTATCACTGGGTGACTGGGGCCGGAGCCGAGAACTGGCCCTTGAAAAGTTTCGTCGGCGTCAGTCTGCTGACGTCCTATGGTGTCTTCGCCATTGCCATTTGGCGGTCACTGGGGCCGGTCGGGGTTGCCACCTCGGCAGCGTCGTTAACCGCCCTGGTCTGGACTCTGGTGGATTACAACCTGCTGGATTTGAACAATCCCGACGCGGTGGCTACCGTGGTCGGAACCTTGTTTGCCACGATCCTATCCTTTGGCGTGTCCTGGTCCCATATCAGAACCCGTCTTAGCGGTCAGGTCGACTCCAAGGACGTCAACCAGTACTAACAGTACTCAGTGGATTTGCAGTGTTAAGTGGACTGGGATCGGAGGCCGAGAGCATGGCCTCCTGAGCCTCAAGGTGCTGTGGGGGTATACCCTCGAGCCTTGATGTTGACTCATCAAGGCTGCCCTCAGACGCCGGGCGGGTGTGGGCAAAGCCCAGGAAAGACCCTAGACCCGCCCATAGGTATCATTCAGACGCACAATATCGTCCTCGCCTAAATAGGCTCCCGATTGCACCTCAATCAGGTTGAGCGGAACTCGGCCTGGATTCTCCAAGCGGTGCGGCGTGCCCAACGGAATGAACATCGATTCATTTTCCCGCAGCAACACCTGTTCTTCCCCGCGCGTCACCAGAGCGGTCCCATTGACCACCACCCAATGCTCGGCACGATGGTAATGCAACTGAAGGGATAATTGGGCGCCCGGATTGACGGTCAGCCGCTTGACCTGGAAGCGATCTCCAGAATGCAATCCTTGATAGAATCCCCAAGGCCGATGGACCTTGCGATGATTGATCGGCTCGGTGCGCCCCTGACGCTTCATCTCGTCCACCAGGGTCTTGACCTCGCTGACCCGGTCTCGAGAGGCCACCAGCACCGCGTCGTCGGTGACCACGATGACGGTGTCGTCCACCCCCACCGCCGCCGTCAACATCCCCTCGCTACGGATGTAACAGTTGCTGCTGCCCAACGTCACCACGTCGCCGATCTGAACATTGCCGGCCTGGTCCTTGTCGCCGATCTCCCACAAGGCCGACCAGGCACCGACATCGGTCCAGCCAATGCTCGCCGGAACCATGGCGGCCCGGTCGGTGCGCTCCATCACCGCATAGTCGATAGAGGTGCTGGGCGCCGCCGCAAAGGCCGTCGCATCCAACCGGAAAAAGTCCAAATCGACCATAGCTTCGGCGATGGCGCGGGAGCAGGCCGCCACCACCGCCGGCTCAAAGCGTTCCAACTCCGCCAGCACCACCGCCGCCGGAAACAGAAACATGCCGCTGTTCCAGAAATGGACGCCACCGGCAACATAGGCTTCGGCAGTGGCTCGAGGGGGCTTTTCGACAAAGGCCGCGACGGCATGAACCCCGTCCAATCCCGCCAGAGCCGGCCCCTGCTGGATATAGCCATATCCGGTTTCGGGGGCGGTCGGCGTGATGCCGAAGGTCACAAGATGCCCGGCGGATGCCGCCACCGCCGCCCGCTCGACTGCCGCTAGGAAGGCGCGTTCATCGCGGATCAGATGATCGGCAGGCAGGACCAGCATCAAGGCGTCGGGATCATGATTGACGATCCGCAGGGCCGCCACCGCCACCGCCGCTGCCGTGTTGCGGCCAACCGGCTCCAAGATGATGGTTGGCGCCGGCACGCCGGCCATCTGGCTCAACTGGTCCGCAATCACAAAACGGTGTTTTTCGTTGCAGATCACAATGGGCGGTGCAAAACGAGTGGTATCGGCCACTCTCCGCACCGTCTCCTGAATCATCGAGCGGTCGGAGGTCAGATTGAGCAACTGTTTAGGGAATTGCTCGCGCGACATTGGCCATAAGCGAGCCCCAGCGCCGCCAGACAACAGGACAGGATGAATCCTTCGATGACCCGAGAGACCGGCCATGACAAACCCTTCGTGATCGAAATGCTAATTCTGTTGAAACGCCGGTTCAGTTGGGAACCGTGGTGATGAAGAGTGCGGTGGCGACGGGCAGCGCGCCCGGACTCCCTTCCGCGCCGCTCAAAGCCTTTCGCAGTTCGGTCAGATAGCCGGTCGCCTGTTCGGCTTCTGGCCGCAACGCCGGGAACAACGGCTTGGCGCTGGCGATGGCGACCACCAATTCCCGTCCGAAAGGTTGCCCGACGGTCCAGAACCGCCCGCCACCGGCGGGATCGCCCAGCTTGCGCTGTCCTCCGGCCCCCAGCTTATGCTCTTTTTCCAGGCCATTGGGCCAGAGATGCACGACATAGCCCTCAAGGGTAAAGTAATCAACCTGAAGATAGGCCGGAAAGCTCGGTCCATGCAGGTCTAAAATCAGGTTTTGGCGATCTTTATAGACCGCTCCGGCGTTGATCGGCTGAAGTTGAACCGGTTGAGACAGCCCTTGATTGCGCTCGCGCAACGAACTGATCATATCCAAAGAGTCACATAAAATCGGGCTCACAGTCTCGGTCTTGACGGTGTAGGCCGCTCCGGTCACGCTCCCCCCGATCAGGGCGCGTAATTGAGCCTCCGAGTTGCCTTCCCCCATCGCGCCCGTCACCATAATGGTTCCGTCTGTGCCAGGATCGGCCCGCAGCAAGGAACAGGGGGCCCGGTTCACCACCGTGCGAATTGACCCCAAAACCGCTTCGGTCATGGCCGCCTGTTGAGCCCGCACCCGCTCGTCGGCCTGCCGCTTGGCTTCAATCGCCGCCTGCTCGGCCCGCGCTTGGGCTTCCGCTAGATGCTGGGCCTCCAGCGCCGCCTGTTCAGCCCGCGCCTGGGCCTCGGCCTGTCGCTTGGCCTCGGCGGCGGCCTGTTCGGCGCGGGCCCGTGCTTCGGCTAGACGTGCGGCATCGGCGGCGGCCTGTTCGGCCTGGGCCTTTTCTTCGGCCAAATGTTTGGCTTCGGCGACGGGCGAGGTCGGGGTTGGGGGCCCCTGATCTCCCGACGCTGCCCTCACGACGCCCTTATCCGGACCTGGGCCGCCATGATGGGGACTCATCGCCAACCATCCCCCGATCCCGCCCGCGACGAGGGCCGCTCCGACGACGGCGACCAACCCTCGCCGGCCTCTCCGGCGCTCGCCCCTGGACTCGCCTGAATAGCCGTTCCAATCCGGTCCCCGACCCGGCCCGCCCCTAACCGACAGCTCTCCGGCGGGCATCATCACCGGAGGCCGTTGAACGGTTTCCTCCTGGGATAAGGCCGGAGCCGAAAGCGGGCTGTCCTCGCTCAATCTGCCGGGCATCAGGGTTGTGCCGTCATCTATGGCGGCACCGTCAGCAACGGCAGCAGCGGACAACCGGCGTTCGGCGGCGTCCCGCAAGGCCTGAGCGAATTCGGCGGCGCTTTGGTACCGATCCTCGGGACGCTTCGCCATGGCTTTTTCCACCACCTGATCAAAGGCGCGTGGAATCTGCACATTTAAGGCCGATGGCCGTTCGGGTTGACTGTGCAAAACCCGATGCATAACGGTGGTCAAGCTGCCGGTGAAGGGTTTTTCTCCGGTCAAGAGCTGATACAAGACGGCGCCGGATGAAAAAATATCGGATCGGCCATCAACCTGTTGGCCCATGAACTGTTCGGGCGACATGTAGCTGGGCGTGCCCATCACCGCGCCAACCTGGGTCAAGTTGGACGACTCGAGACGAGCAATGCCGAAGTCAGTGATCTTCACCACGCCGTCATCGGTCAGCATGATGTTGGCGGGCTTGATGTCCCGATGAACGATGCCGTGGTGATGAGCGTAATCAAGGGCCGATAGGACATCGCCCATAATACGGACAATGGTCTTGACCTCGAACCGTTCCTCTTTGTCGAAATAGTCCTTCAGATCGCGGCCTTCGATGAACTCCATGGCGATAAACGCCGTGCCGTCATCCTCACCATATTCGTAGATACCGACAATATTCGGGTGATTGAGGCGTCCAGCGGCACGAGCCTCGCGTTTAAAACGCGTGATTTGAGCGGAGGTTGCTTCTGGGTCTTCAGCCCTCAGCATATCCGCGCGCACCGTCTTCAGGGCCACGAAACGCTCGATGAAGGGATCCTTGCCCTTATAGACGACACCCATGGCGCCCTTGCCCAGTTCGCCTTCAATGTCGTATTTGCCGAGCTTACCGATATCCGCCTGTTTCACATCGCCCCCGGCTGTTGCCGCCGTGCCCGAGTCAGACCGGCTTGATGATCAAGCCCCCAGCCCCATTCGAGTCCGGTATACCCCCGAATGACAACGGCGCCAAGAGACAGCCGCCGCACGTTCGCCCAATCCTATCCATAATAAGCACCGGATGGTCAGGCGAATGTACGACAAACGATCAGGAGTCGGCAGCCTCCTCGCAATGGCCGTGGCAAAATTCTCATAAAACAGGGCGCCCAGACGCCGAGCGGGCACAGAGAGCGCCCCGAGCCGCCGTCGCAACCCCGGTACCCGCGCGGGATTACAAATCCCGCTGCCTCACCCGCCGCACGCCCCGGCCCAACAACCGCGCCACGCGGGCCGGTGAAAAGCACAATGCGGTCAGGCCGGCAATCCCCGCCGCAACCGGCGCGCCGGTTCGGCGGGCCGCCACGGCGCATTCCAGGGCCAACGAAGCCCGAAACCGACGCTGGGCCGCAGCCCCGCCCAACCGGCCTATCCGGTCCCGTTGACGTTGCCACAACAAAGCAGCGGCTTCTTCGACCCGCGCCCGTGCCGCGAACCCGCCCAAATGAACCACCGCGCCCATTTGGGGCAGGCTATCCAAATCATACCGCTCGATTAGGCGCAACAGCCAATCCCAGTCTTCGAAGCGCGGTAGGTCTTCGGCGAAACCACCAATCCGTTCGAAACAAGCCCGCCGAGCCAGCAAAGTCGAACCCGGCGAGACCGTGCATCCGTCCAGCAACGCCGCCAACCCGGTTCCATCGGCGGCTGGGCTCCGTTCAAACCGACCGCCGGTGGCCAAACGATGCAGAATAAACCCCGTCACCAGCGCCCCCACGCGATCAGGAGCCTGATTCAGCGCGGACACCTGGGCCGACAGCTTGCCCGGCAGCCATTCGTCGTCGGAATCCAGAAAGGCAATCAACGCTCCTCGGGCTGCCGCAAGACCCGTATTGCGAGCCGCCGGTGCGCCTTTATTGGCCGAATGGCGAATAACCTGGATGCGAGAGTCTGTCCCCCAGATTCCACCAGCAAGAACGGCTTCGGCTCCACCATCGGTGGAACCATCATCGACAAGGATCAGTTCCCAGTCGGTAAAATCCTGGTCTAGCACGCTAATGATGGCGCGAGACAATGTAGCCGTGCGGTTATAAACCGGAATGATGATCGAGACAGTGGACATGATGCTTCGTGAGCGAAGGGATGCGCGACGAAAACGCCCAGGAGCGTGCCGGACGTTGGCTTAAGGCTCTTATATGCTATTCTCCTCGTCTCGGCGTGTTCGTCGTGACCGGAACGTCGCGCGATCTCGGGTCGGGTGACACCTTTTCTTTTCGCCGGGTTGGTCCCGGAAACTCTGTTGGACAGGGCAAGCATCCATGAAACGCATCCTGCTCGTTGATGACGTACCGGCCGTTCGGCTTTCGATTCGCGCCGCCTTGGAAGCCACCGGCTATCAGGTGATAGAAGCCGCCGACGGTAAAGAGGCCCTAAGTCTGCTCGATAGCCAAGTCGTGGACCTCATCGTCACCGATTTATGGATGCCCAACCTTGACGGCGTTGAGCTGTTGAAGTGCCTGCGCGCCGCCAATGCCAATATCCGGGTGATTGCCATTTCCGGCGGCGGCATGCGCAAGCCCATCGATGTTTCGGCAGCCCTGGCCCAGACCTGGGGCGCCGATGCGGTGCTTTATAAGCCGTTCGACAATGACGATCTGGTTTCTGAAATTAAGCGGCTGGTCGGTTGAACGGCAGAACGGCGCCGGCCTGTCAGGCCGGCACGCCGTGTTGTCGAAGATAAGCATCGGTTTCGGCAAGGCCCTCGGGTGAGCCGATCTCGTAGAAGCGATGCCCAACCTCGTACCCAGCCAAGCGCCCGGCCTCTACAAGGCCGGTGTAGATCTGTGCCAAATCAAAGGGCTGATCGTTGGGTTGCGCCAAGAGCGTTTCCGCCGTGAGCACGCCTAAACCATAATCGATGTAACGCATTTCGGGATCCCGCAGGATCTTACTGTAGCACAAAATGCGCCCCTCACTGAACACCACATTGCTGGTGTCCCAGCGTCCTTCGTTCCCATAAACCGTCATCAGGCCATCCAGCCCGCTCGCGCGCCAAGCGTCCACCACCGGAGCATAGGCCAAGTCCAAATAGCTGTCGCCGTAGAGAATCAGAAAGGCCGAGCCCAGCATCGGCAGGGCTTTGCGCAGGGCGCCGCCGGTTCCCAACAACCGATCCCCATCGAAGGAATAGCGGACGTCCAGGCCGAACCGACGGCCGTCACCAACAAACTCCGCCACTTGCTCTCCGAGATAACCCAGGCAGAGCACCACAGTTTGAGCGTTTTCCCGCCGCAGCAGACGCAACTGATGAGCGATGAACGGCTCTCCTGCGACTTCGACCATCGCCTTGGGAATGGTGGTGGTAATCGGTCGCAGCCGGGTGGCCAGACCACCCGCCAGAATGGCTATCGGAGGAAGAGTCACGGCAAAGCGCCCCGTTTAGAGAAAAGGGGGCCGAAGCTCCCAGGGTTATTATACCGGCGATGTGCCAATCAAGAGGCTCGCCGGTATTACTGCACAACCACTTTGGTTCCCTCGAAATCAAAACGGAACCGGACTTCGCGCAAGCCTGCCCCAAGCATCGCGTGACGCAGCCGGGTCTTGTCCTCGGTATAGAACATCAGGAAGCCGCCGCCGCCCGCTCCGATCAATTTGCCGCCGATGGCACCGTTAGCCATGGCGGTCTGGTACCAGACATCGATGGCCGGGTTCGACATGCCGCCCGAGCGTTGCTTCTTATGCTCCCAATGCTCATGCATCAGTTCACCGAACCGCCTCAAATCGCCAGATTCCAGGGCGGCTTGACTGCGTAGCCCCAGGTCTTTGACATAATGCAGGTTTTGAACCATGGAATTGTCGGATTGACGAGTCCGGCTGTCCTGATCCTTCAAAATTGAAGAGGCGCTGCGAGAATAACCCGTGAAGAACAGCAATAAGTTGTCTTCAAGATTATACATAATTTCTTGAGAAATCTTGAGCGGCCACGCTTCGACCTTGCCATCCTGATTGAAACGGAAGCAAGTCACGCCGCCATAAGCGGCAATATACTGATCTTGCTTGCCGATCGGTTCACCCAACCGATCAATTTCGATGTGACAGGCCTGTTCGGCTAAAGCCTCAGGGTGGATCAGATGCTTGCGTTGGGCATGCAAGGCCTTGAGCAAAGCGGTGGTGAAGCTCCCCGACGAGCCCAGTCCGGTCCCGGCGGGAATATCGGCCATGCTGGTCAATTCCAGATGCGTGGCGTGGCCGTCCGTGTTGACCAGCTTTAGTGCCTCGCGGATGATCGGGTGTTCAATCCGATCAACGGAGTCCACCCGCTCTAGCTTCGAGTATTTGATGCTATACATCTGCTCGAAGGTTTCGTGCAGTGTGATGTAAACATATTTGTCGATGGCCGCCGCAATCAGAAAGCCGCCATGGTCGCGGTAGTAGGACGGCAGATCCGTGCCGCCCCCGCCCAGCGTGATACGCAATGGGCTGCGGGTAATGATCATCGCGAGAGTCCTTACTTCGGCGTTTTTTGGTTCTGATAGAGCCGGCCAATGATTTCAAGATTGGCCCGCGCATCATAGATCGAGCCGAGCGGCTGCCGGCCTTCCTTCAGGGCGGTCATCAACTCGGCAAATTCGGCATCCCACGACCGATCGGCAAACGGATATTCCCAGATGGTGGTTTCGGGCGGCCCCATTTCCGGCAACATCCGGTACCAGCTTAAACGCTCGGTGCCGTAACTACCGCCCAATCCTTCGATATGCAGCTTGCCATCACGGCCATAAATTTCGAAGGAAAACAGGTTTTTCCATTCGCTCCAGGTGGCATGCAGCCAAGCGACCTGCCCCTGGTCGGTGCGCAGCCCCATAAAACAATTGTCATCCACCGGAATATCCCAAAACAACGTTCCCAACATGCCCTGGACGTCGGTGAAGTCTCCGAGAAACCAGCGGGACAGGTCGATCAGGTGGGAGCCCTGGTCGATCAATTCACCACCGCCCGAAAGTTCGGGAACGCAGCGCCATTCTTTTTCCATGCCCAACCGGCCCCCATGGCCGTACCGGCCTCGGATATACATCAGCGGCCCTAAGACCCCCGATGTGACCAGCTCGTGGGCGCGCAGCAATGCCGGATGGAACCGATGGTTAAAGCCAACCTTGACCACCCGTCCCAACCGCTCGGCGGCTTCAATCACCGGAGCCAGTTCTTCGGCAGTGCGCGCCGCCGGCTTTTCCACCAGCACATGACTGCCGGCCTCGAGAGCGGCCAGCGACAGGGCGGCCAACTGGTCATGGGTGGTGGCTACCACCACCAGATCGGGGCGGGCTGCGATGACCTCGGCGGCCTCTCGGGTGGCGCGCCCCTGAGCGCCCGCCGGCCCGGCCCCCCGCAGCAGCGCCTCGGCGCGGGTCAGGTCCAGATCGGCGGCGCCAATAATCTCCAAACCGTGAGCCGCTGCCGCCTTTGCCCGCTTTTGCCCAATCAAGCCACAGCCGATGATCCCGATCCGCATGCTTTCTCCCCCCCTGGCGCCTGGGTTGTTCTAGCCACTCGAAACGGTCCAAGACAAGGGCCTTGGCCTCAAAGCCCCGGCCATCCGACACAGAAGAGAGCCGACGGGCGGCGTTCCCGCTGTTGATTGATAAAGTTTCGAAAGATCAAGGGGATATGGGGTGCGACATTCTGTCGCAGCTTTTAAGGGCTTGCCCCTGTAAGAAATTACAGGTACCTGTAAGGTCTGACAGGCTCCTATCTGGTGACGAATGATGGGATGACGATCGAACGGAAACGGTGCGGGGCTGTCAAAAAAATACGGCACTTCAAAAAGAACAACACACTCGGGAGAACGACCATGACCGTTTCGTTGGTTAAAACAGCCGGATGGCTGCTCGATATCGACAATACGCTCAAAGATGAAGCCGAAGCACGAGCCCTTCACAATCATTCCCATATCACAAACATCCAACAGGAACGGGCCCGCTACGAGGCGATGATTCTTGAACAGACGCCGACCACGCTTTCAGAGGTGGCCAGCATGATGATCGCCATTTCCGAGATGATCGAGCGGGCCGAGCGTTCCGATCTCGGCACCGCTATCAGCGCCATCGGGCAGCGCCTCCATCGTGAAACCCTTTCTTTGGCGGAAGCCGTCTAAAGACGGGGCCTCTCTCCTTCGTCCCCCCACCGGGACCAGTAGGGTTCTGGTGGGGCGGGAGCGGTGATTTGTCATGGAGATGAGTCATACCATCGGGCCTTGATGAGTCACCATCAAGGCCCGATGGTATCAAGACTCCGGGCAATGGCCAGCCGTTCGGCTAGGCCGGCAGCATCCAACGGCGGCAAATGGCCCGCTACCGTGTTCTCGGCAACATGATCCGGTGTCAACATGCCCGGAATGGTGGTTGAAACTGCGGAAAAAGCCAAGACAAACCGTAAGGCGGTGGTGATGGCGCTTTCGGCGGGGTTGGAATTGGGGACTGCCAACAGTGTTCGGGCGCAGTCGGCCCAAGCCCGAAGCTGCGCCCGAGGCCAACGGCTGCGGTGGTCATCGGCGGGAAAAACCTCATCGCCCGTCAAGGTTCCGGTCAAAAAGCCGAAATTCAGCGGCGTCCGGGCAATGATCCCCACGCCCTGCGCTTCAGCCCGTGCCAGCAAGCCGCTATCCACACAACGCGGATCCATCATACTGAAATTAACCTGAAGGGCGGCACATCCCGGCGTATCAAGCCAATCCAAGCCATGCTCGGGGCGCTTGACACTGGCCCCCCAGGCTCGGATCTGTCCGGCCTCGCGCAAACGGTCCAGGGTTTCGGCAAGGTCCGGGTGGCTTAAGCGGTCGGCGGGGCCGGCATCATGCAGTTGAAACAGGTCGACGTAATCGGTCCGCAACCGGCGCAGGCTGTCTTCCAAAGACCGGCGAAGCGCCTGCGGGTGGTAGTCCGCAGGGGCGTCAAAGCGGCTGTATCCGGCCTTAGTCGCAATCACCACCCGATCCCGTCGACCGGCAAAGGTTCGACCGATCAGGCTTTCGCTGTGGCCATGGCCATAGAGCGGTGCCGTGTCGTAAAAGGTGACGCCTGCCGCAAAGGCCGCCTCCAGCGCCGCCACCGAAGCGGCGTCATCGGTGACCCCATAAGAGCGCCCTCCCTCGATGGGCCCCCCAATCCCCCAACCGCCAAAACCAATCGCTGAAACAGTTAGGCCCGTTCGACCCAGGGGACGGTAACGCATGCGTGGGGCTCTCCAATCATTGGGCTCGCCGGTATCATACCATCGGGCCTTGATGGTGACTCATCAAGGCTGCCCTCAGACGCCGGGCCGCCGTCGCGGCCTGATACCGGCGATGTGTCAGGATCAGGGCTCGCCGGTATAACACAATGCCTGGTCCTTGGGGCGCGACGGCGGCCCTGAATATGCTATAGTCGCCGGGAATCCTGACCCCAGCACGAGTTCCCGATCATGACGGTGGTTCCGATTGCCAAAACATTCGCCGCCGCCTTGGCCGCGCACCGGGCCGGGCGGCTCGACGAGGCCGAAGCGCTCTATCGCCGAATTCTCGCGGTCGAACCCAATCATGGGGACAGCTTGCATTATTTGGGCCTGATCGCCCATCAAGTGGGGCAGCATGATCAGGCCATCGCCCTGATTGGTCGAGCGATTGCCTTCAACAATCGGGTTCCCGAATTTCACAACAACATCGCCGAAGCCCACCGGGCGCTTGGACAGTTAGGCATCGCGATTGAGCATTACGAGCGCGCCATCGCCTTGCGCGCCGGCTATGTCGAAGCCCATTACAATCTGGCCAATACCCTGTGCGATCAAGAGCGTTGGGACGAGGCGGTTGCGCGCTATCGGCGGGCCCTAAGCCTGCGGCCCAATTATGCCGAAGCCCATAATAATTTGGGCACGGTCCTGCACGCACAAGGACATTTTGACGAGGCCATCAAGCATTACCGGCGGGTGGTGGCCCTACGACCGGACATTCCCGAAGTTCATTATAATCTTGGTACCGTGCTGCAAGACCAGGGTGAGTTAGCCACGGCCCAAACTCACTATGAAAAAGCCCTGAGCCTGCGGCCCAGCTATGTTGAAGCCCATTATAATCTTGGCATTGTGCTGCGTGACCAAGGGCACTTGCCCGAAGCCGCCGCACAATATCGGCAAGCTTTGGCGCTCCGGCCAGACTATGCCGAGGCCCATAACAATCTCGGCAATGTGCTGAAGGATCAGGGCCGGTTGGACGAGGCGGTTGCCGGCTTCACCCAAGCCTTGGCGCTCCGGCCAGACTATGCCGAAGCCCATAGCAACCTGCTGTTCACCCAATTGTATCGGCCTGGCGTCACTCTGGAGGCGGTGCTCTCCAGCGCCCGCGCTTGGAATAACCGTCACGCTCGCACCCTGAAAGCGGCCTGGCCTCATCACGACCTGAATACCCGCACGAGCAGCCAGCCCCGGTTAGGCTTCGTATCCGGGGATTTCCGCAATCACGTCATCGGTCACCATGTGATCCCAACCCTGGAACGGCTAGCCGCCGCTGGGCATCGTTTCGCCTGCTACGCCAATGCCGCCACCGATGACGCCTACACCGCACGCTTCAAGGCAGCCGCAGCGACCTGGCGGTCGGTCTCCCGACTCACAGACCCGGCTCTGGCCGAGGTCATTCGCAGCGATGGGATCGATATCCTGTTCGATCTCAGCGGCCATACCGCCTACAACCGCATGCTGACCTTTGCTCGGAAACCGGCCCCGATTCAGGTCTGCTGGGTCGGCTATCCAGCCACCACCGGCCTCGAGGCCATGGATTACTTTCTAAATGACCGCCAACAAATCCCTGACGACGCCAAGACCTCCTATCAGGAGCAGGTGATTCGGCTGCCTCACAGCTATATGTGCTATCAACCCGTGGCCAATGCTCCGCCGGTTACGGCCCTGCCCTGCATCACCAACGGCCATGTCACCTTCGGTTCATTCAACGAGGTCAAGAAGATTACGCCCCAGGCGATCGAAGTCTGGAGCCGAATTCTGCATGGCCTGCCCTCGGCCCGCCTGCTGCTCAAGGCCACCCGGTTCGGAGACCCCGATATTCAGGATCGCTACCGGCAGCTTTTCGGCAGTCACGGCATCGACCCCGGACGTCTGGACTTCGTGGGCGCAACCTCACCGGCGGAGCATATGGCCTTCATGTCCCGCGCCGACATCGCCTTGGACAGCTTCCCCTTTACGGGGGGCGCAACCACGGTGGATGCGCTATGGATGGGCGTTCCGGTGATTACCCATCCGGGTGAAACCATCAGCAGTCGGCATTCTCTGGACCATTTGACTCATGCCGGCCTCACCGAGTTGATCGCTTCGGATCTGGACCAGTATGTTCTGCTGGCCCTGGATCTGGCCCAAAACCCGGTTCGTCTGGACGAACTCCGGGCGGGTCTGCGTCCGCGCCTATTGGCTTCGCCATTGTGTGATCCCGACCGCTTTGTCGGGCACTTCGAGACCGCCATAACCACCCTATGGCAACGGTACCTGTCGGGACAACCGCCCCAGGCATTCGACGTGACCGGGGCATAGAGGCGCTTTAAAAGCCGTCGAGCGGCGTAAACCGCCGCAGTCGTGCTTGCGCCATTATGTCCGATAATGTTTTATTATCGGACATAATGTCATGCCGTCACCCCTTGATGTGCCCGACCCAGGTCGCCTGGACACGGGGGTAAAGGCGCGGATCAAGGATCGGCGATGTGTTATTGTTATAGCTCTCCGATATTACGTTAGTTGCCGCAAGCTCCATAGATGAAGGATAATGCAGACCATCATCATCAGAGGTCCACGCCATGGTCGTTTTTGGAGTTTGTTCTCGATTGTTAGCTACAGGCCTTATCAGTTTTCTTGGTCTGGTCCTTCTCACAGTCGTTGCCGCTCATATCCTTTATGAGCATATGCTAGAAGATCGCATTACTAAGGTTCGGAATTTGACCGAGGTCGCCAAGGGTCTGGTGGTGCACCAGTATGACCTGTTTCAAAAAGGTGAGATAAGCGAAGCGACGGCCAAGGCCAACGCCATTAGCGAACTGCGTCCGTTGCGCCATGGCAATGGCGATTATTTTGTCATCAGCCAGTGGAATGGGATAGGAGTGCTCAATCCGGTCAAACCGGAGCGGGAGGGCATGGATGTTTCCAGCGCCCCCAACTTTAAAGCCCTGCGCGATCAGGCCACGAATGCCGAAGGTGGCGGACCCGCCTATTACCCCTTCCCCCGGCCCGGTTCAGACAAGCCGGTTCCCAAGCTGGCCTATGCCTTGGGCTTCAAGCCTTGGTCCTGGTATATCGCGACCGGCATCTACATTGACGATATCGATGCCGAAGTGGCTCGGGCGGTCTGGCAACTCCTGAGCATTCTGACCATTGTGACGGTGATCGGCGGCGGCGCGATTTTGCTGATCGCCCGCAGTATTTCCCGCCCGCTGGGCCAGTTAACTGGCCATATCGAAGCCTTGGCCCGACGTGATTACTTGGTGACAGTGACGGGGCAGGACCGGCGCGACGAATTGGGGATCATCGCTCGCGCTATCCAGGTGTTCAAGGAAAATGGTGAAGCCTTTGAGCGGCTCCAGCAGGATCATCAGGCCAGCGAGAAACACAGCCAGGAAGAGCGGCGGCAATCGTTGCTACGGATGGCCGACACATTCGAACAGGGGGTGGGGGGCGTGGTGGATGCGGTCAGCGATGCTGCCGTTCGGATGAATCGGGATGCCGAGCATATGGCCGACAACGCGAAACAGACCAGTCGGCAATCGGTGGTGGTGGCCTCCTCAGCCGAGGAGGCGGCAGCAGCGGCGCAGACGGTTTCGTCGGCGACGGAGGAGCTGTCCGCATCGATCGATGAGATCACCCACCAGATTGACAACTCCGGAAAGATCGCCCGCGATGCCCTCTTGGATGCCGAGCAGGCTAAAACGGTGGTGAATCAGTTGCAAACGGATGCCGCCGCCATCGGCACCGTGCTTGATTTGATCCAAGCGATCGCCAGCCAAACCAATCTATTGGCGTTGAACGCCACCATCGAAGCGGCGCGGGCTGGTGCGGCGGGCAAGGGCTTTGCGGTGGTCGCCAGCGAGATCAAGGCTCTGGCTAGCCAGACCGCCCAGGCCACTGGGGATATTGCGGTCAAGGTCAGTGCCATCCAGCAGGGGACGGGCCGGGCCGTCGATGTCATTCGAAAAGTAAGCGAGGTGATCGGCAAGCTAGACGAGATTTCGACCGTGATCACTGCCGCCGCGCGGCAACAGGATAGTGTCACGCGCGAAATCTCCCAGACCATCGATCAGGTGGCAGAGGGGGCCCGCCAAGTCTCCAGCCATATCTCCGAAGTGCGCCAGGAAGCCGAAGAGACCTGGGTGGAAGCCGGAGAAATACTGGACAAGGCGCGCCTCCTGGCCGAACAGGCAGGGGAGATGAAAAACCGGATCGCGGTCTTCCTGACCCAAGTACGGGCCATCTGATAGCGACAAGCCTTGATGGGCCAACATCAAGGCTTGATTCATTATGCGTTGGCGATGGCTTTCAAGAAACGCCTCACGTCACCGTGATGGCGAAGGGATTCCTGAGAAAGACCGTTGATCACGTCAAGAACAAGAAGTGCTGAATTCTTTGTGGTTTCAGCATCATCCGCCACTTGTTGAATGTCATGAGACACAACATTGGTTGCGGTCGAAGCAAATTGGATATTGCCACTGATGGATGAGGTGGTTGATGATTGCTCTTCGACGGCGGTTGCGATGGTTTGCGAGATCGAATCGATGTCTACGATCGCCTGTGCGATGCCGTCGATGACGGTAACGCATTCGTTGGTACTGGTCCGGATATCCTGTATTTGCCGCTCAATCAGCCGGGTTGCTTCGGCCGTGCGATTGGCCAGCACTTTCACTTCGTGTGCGACAATGGTAAAGCCTCTGCCGGCTTCGCCGGCGCGGGCCGCCTCAATGGTGGCGTTCAGGGCCAGCAAATTGGTTTGGCTGGCGATGGCATTGATCATCGTCAGGATTCCTTCGGTCTCTCGAGCCGCACTCAACATCCGGTTCATGGTGGTGCGGGCCCGTTCCGCATCGCCTACGGCGTGTTGGGTTCGACTGGTCGCTCGTGTCGCCTCGTTGGCAATTTGTCGGGTTGCCGTGGACAGCTCCTCAACCGCTGCCGCGACCGTATTGACATTGCTGGAGGTCTCAACCGCCGATTCAGCCGCCGATGCGGTGTGAAGACTGGTCCGCTCGGCTGCGTCACGCATCATTACGGCGTTTTCATTAACCGTCTGGCCCATCGACGCCAATCGATCGAGGGTTGTATGGACCGACGTGCCGAAGGTCGAAATTAACTGGAGCATATGCGACATTCGCTGACGCTCTGCCGCCGCATTGTCCAGTTCACGTTGGCGCATGGCCGCTCGTTCCACCGCACCTTCCTTAAACACCTCAAGAGCGCGTGCCATCGTGCCGATTTCGTCTTGGCGGTTTGCTCCCACGACGTCGATATGGAGGTCACCCTGGGCTAGTGACTTCATATTCAGGGTCAACACTTGCAGACGCTTGAGAATGTCCCGATGCACCACCAACCATCCAAACGCTATCCCGCCGATCAGGGCAATGATGACCATTGTCGCATTCGCGATGATGCCCGTTAAAATAGAGCCTCGCACCTCGTGGCCCATTTTGATGGTATGTTCCTCAGTATGAGCAACCAAATCGTCAATGTCGTGGGTCAGGGTTTGGACGGTGTTGGATAAGGCATCAATCGTGCTGCGGGCGGCTGCGCGCCCTTCGAGTTCGGCTTGCCGCAGGGCCAAGACGCCATCGGGCCCCTCTCCGGTGGCAAGCACGGCCTCGGCCAATTGGCGCGGTCGTTCATCGGACAGGATGCCGGCCAGATAATCGGCGGCAAACCGCACCTGTTTTTTGGTTTCTTGAAATTGGTTGGCAAACAGAGCCAGCTCGGCCAAGTCCTCTGTGACATCGGCTTTGCCGAGAGTGGCCGCCACCAGATTGGCCTCGCTGATCAGGCCCGAGAAGGCTTGAACGGCAGGGACATCCGTGGTGATGAGTTTCATTGTGACCATGGTCAAATCGCCAGGATCGGTGGGTAATTCTAAGGTTAAATTTTGGATTGACAGGTTTTTCTCGGTTGCCAGCGGTTTAATCGATTTAACCAAAGCCGCATGGGTCCGCGTCAGAGTGGCGATGGTCTGATGGCGTTTTTCATCAAGCTGCAATCTGGCCTTCACGTCACGATCGAGGCGCTCGACGGTAACGCTCATCGAATCCAAAAGTTCACCGAAGCGTTGGCGATGCTCGGGGTTCAGGCCGAGAACCACCATTTCAGCCAGCATCCCCCGCAGACTTTGCGTGCGCTCATCAAATGCCGCTCGTCGTGCTTTTCGCTCGTTGTCGTTGGTGGCCCCGGCGAGCAAACCGGCGGCATCGGCGAGGCCGGCGCTCTGGTTGGCAAGTTTCAGCGCGGAGGTGGCCAGCGGCAATTCTACAGACTGAATCTGACTAAAACGCATGGCAACACGCGACTGGAAAAAGCCACTACTCGCGCCAATAGCTAAGGCTGTTGCAATAAAGCCAATAGCTGCTATCAGTAGCTTGGTGCGAATAGTTACAGCAACCTGAAACATAGTCTTCATGCCTTCAGATGAAGAAGTCCAACTTAACTACTCATACTTAGCAGCTATAGATCGTACTTTTTCAATCATAGCTTTACCATCGACACCTTTACTGGCAATGCTGGCTGCCCACTCGTCATAAACATCACTCAAGCCATCATGCAGCGTATTGATATCGGCCTTATCGAAGGTAATGACCGTATGCTTTCCGTCTTTTGCCAATGCCGATTTTGTTAAATCTTCCTGAACGTCACGATCTGTTGCAATTTCTGTGGCCATTGCACAGTCAGAGTGTAAATGCCTTTCTAAGGCTTGCTGAACGTCCGGTGCCAGACTGTTGAAGTAGGTCTCCGACATGAAGATGCCGACGGCGGGGCCCGAAATGCCGAGATCGATAATTTGTGTCACCTGATCGATCAGCATTTTGCCTTCGAATCCGGATTGCACCATCGAAGCGTAAAGACCATAGGTCACGCCCTGGACAAGGCCGGAGGCGAGACCTTTACCCATATCCCCAACCGAAAGATTAACCGGCACGGCCCCCATTTTCTGAAGGGCGCGACCGCCGGTGGGGCCAGGCGCACGGATCCTGAGGCCGCGCAGGTCGCTCGGGCCGCTGATCGGCTTTTTGCTGTCAACAAGAATAGCATAGGTGGGCAATGCCCATTCAGCGAGCATTTTCAAGCCGGTAAAGTCATGCTTGAAATCTCCTTCCGCCTCAAGCTCGCATAAAGCTTTGGTTCCTGCAATCGCAGTGCGACGAATGAGAGGAAGCTCAATGACACCAAGGCTTGGAAAGCGAGATGGCTTGCTGCTAAAGACAATATAAGCCATTTGGATTTCGTTAGATTCAACTTTTTCAACAACTTCGGTCACTTTTCCAAATTTATTATCAAAGCCAACATCAAATTTGACAGAATCGTGAGTATCTGAAACGACCTGATTAAGGTGCTTTTCAATAATTTTCCATGTTGAACTGCTTGGAAGAAAAACATTACTGAATTTTATGTCTGTCTGTGCCGCAGTTGGCGATATAGTTAGAAAGCTAATGATTGTTGCTAAAGTCATACCACCCAGCATGCGTGCCACTAGCGTCATGATTTTCAAGCTCCTTAACATACTATGACGGGTCATTATCTTCATTAAGCTTAGAAGGGCATCTTGTAGAAAACCTTAAAGCTATTTGTAAGACAATGTGACCATTTTTTATACATCACCAAGACATGAAACCGACCCTACAACACCAAGATGCTCACCTAGAGTGATATCACAATATCGCTCATGAGATAGGCGCTGTGTATCCCAGTATGATACGCATTAGGCTCGCAGCATCACCAGAGCCCAATGTCAATTCCCTGTGATCGGATATTGATGGCGTACCATACGATGTATCGCAAGCAGGATACCAATCCGTGCTGTTATGTCGCACACGGCATTGTCAGTACGATCTGTAAAATTCGTGATATTATATATAATGTCGCGGCTATGGAAAAGCTTGGTCACTCTATGCGGAGTTTATCGATATTTAACTCTATTTTTATGTCCACAGTTGATGTATGGCTTAAAAACGAGTGAATTAAAAAGTTAATCATCACGCAAATTTTAGTTCATTTTGCATCGAATCAAATTGATTTGATACTACAATCGACCACAAAGAATATATTTATCGATGAGGTCCAAAATAAACGGGAATTAAAAGCAATGTCATACTGTTATGAAGGGTTCATACGATTGTATATCTGTAACTAAGTGCGCAGGCTCTCGAACCATTAGCTTTCGCTTGACTTCCCTCTTGGCCATCATTAAGCTTTCGAACTAATAATTTTGTGGGATTATCAGTCATTATGGTTATCAAGAGATGAAAAGAGCAATTCGTCATGGCATTCGCCTGATAGAGGTCAATACGCAAGCCGATACGCGAATGACCCCTATCATTAGTGAATTGATGCAACAGACGGCGGGTGCGTTTGGGGCTCCTGATGGCGATTCGGTTAGAATTCGCAACCTAGCCGAGGAAGCCTGTCGTTATGTCATTGAAAACGCTTTTGATCCTGATGACGCGGGCCAATTTCGCGTCAGTCTCTGGCGTCGTCCCCGTTGGATCGAACTGGTGATTGAAGATAAAGGCTTACCGACTCATATCGAAGAGAATTTGCCATTTCATCGCAATCAATTAGCTTTGTTACCCTTGCGGGCTTACGCGGATGAGGTTTGCTTTCATAATTTAGGTAAGGATGGCAAGCGGCTGGAGCTGCGGTGCAATATCAGTGCGGACTCAATCGAACAAATTCTTGCCAGAGATCAGGATAGTACGGCCTCTGACATGAACGAAAATGAAAACGTCACAGTCCGAATGATGACTGTTGACGACGCAATCGAGACGTCACGCTGTGTTTATCGGGCTTATGGATTATCATATTACTATGATTATACATATTATCCTGTAATGCTGGCAGAAAGGCTCGAGAGCGGGCAAATGGAATCTTGCATCGCAGTGACAGAGACGGGGCGTGTTGTTGGGCATCTGGCAATGTTGTTTGGTGAATCGGATGTCAAGGTCTGCGAAACAGCGGTTGCCGTGGTCGATCCTCGATACCGAGGCCGACGTCTGTTCGAGCAAATGAAGGTTATGGTTTGTGCGCGGGCGAAGGATTTGGGGCTCTTTGGCATTTACAGTGAGGCTGTCACGGCCCATCCTTATTCTCAAAAGAGCAATTTATCTATTGGAGCAAGAGAAACTGGTATTGTTCTGGCCTATTTTCCTGATCGAGTGCTATTTAGGAAAATTCATGCATCAGAAACGAAGACAAGACTAACAGCGGTTTTATTTTATAAAAGAGTGATACCGGAGCCAACGCGCGATGTTTATCTACCGGACCATCATGCTGAAATGATTCAAGCGATCTACCACCGTTCAGAACTTCACCGCGTGCCGATTATGCCTCCGGATGATGCCTTTGAAGCAGTACGGGGTGGCTATACCCGGTTCGACGTGTGCCATAAGCCGGATGTCGGTACCGCGCTGATCCAAGTCCGCGCTTATGGCGGCGACATTCTTCTTGTTCTGCATGATAACTTAAACACTCTGCGACAACAGGGAGTTGCCTGCGTTTATCTGGATCTGCCTTTGCGGGATCCACTGACCGCCTTGTTATGCAAGGGTTTTGAAGGGTTTGGATTTTTCTTTGCAGGGCTTCTGATCGAGTATGAGGATGGAGACATCTTGAGATTACAATACTTGAACGATATTGCGATTGATCCTGCCATCATCGCCATTGCATCGGATTTTGGGCGAACTCTGCTTGAGTATGTATTAAATCAACGTGAGGTTGTGGCCTTAAACAGTATTTAACATCCGGGCGCTGCCGATATCGTCCATGGAGCTGGGATATGGCGTGGTTCATCTCTTCACCATCAATGTCACCATCAATGTCGTGGCGTGACCGTATCGGCGGTTGGCATCGGACGTTCCAGGAAGCCTGGCGCGCCGATCTTGTGGGTGCGGTCATGGCAATGCTGTTTATGCTGCCGATGATCCTCAGTTGCGGGGCTGTGGTCTATCAACCGCTCGGAAGCGCCTTTGTGCCAATCGGCATGAGCGCCGCCTTTGCAACCGCCCTCGCCGGAGCTTTGGTTCTTGCGGTTGTTGGGCGTGGTCGACTGCATATCAACGCGCCACGCGCCACCCAGGCGGCCCTGTTGGCAACCATGATGGCGGGGGTGTCAACTTTGCCGGAACTGACCTCGGCTTTGTCTGCCGATCCTGCTGCACGGGCTGTCACCTTGATGACGGTGGTTGCGGCGGCGTTGGTGGTCGCCGGATTGACCCAGGTGGTGCTGGGTGCGTTAAGACTGGGTGACTTGGTTAAGTATGTGCCACAGACCATCGTGGCCGGTTTTGTCACCGGCTTCGTGATCCAAATCGTGCTGATTCAGGTGCCGTTCCTGTTGGGGCTGACGGGATGGCCCGAAGTCTGGCGAGCCGTCGCCGGAACAGGCGACATTACGCTTCCCGCTCTTGGCTTTGGGGGACTCGCGGGGGTGGCGACGCTCGTTCTCCCTCGTTTTATCCCGGTGGTGCCCGGTGCTTTGATGGGGCTCATCGTGGGCAGTGTCGCACAATATGGGGCCGGGTGGTGGGTGGACGACCCGCACAGGCTCGGACCGCTCATCGGGGCCTTGCCCAGCGGCTTGCCGGTGATGCCACCGATCGCCGGCCTGGAGTTCGCGACCGATCCCCATCTTTTGGCCGCGCTGGTCTATCCGGTGGTGGCAACCGGAATCACCTTGGCATTTATCTCATCGGTCCAGTCCTTATTAAGCGCAGCCATGGCTGATTCCCTACTCAAGACGCGCTACAACAGCAATAGAGAGTTAATTAATCAAGGTTTATGCAATATATTGAGTGGATTTATTGGCGGCACATCGACCGGCGGCTCCCCTTTGTTGACGCGTTCCGCCTATAATCATGGAAGCCGGACCTGGAGAACCAACCTGTGTCTTGCCATCTGTCTGGTTGTCATGACACTGGTTTTGGTTAATCTGGTTGGTGCAATCCCCTTATCGGTGATGGCGGCGGTGGTCGTGATCCAGATGGTGCAGGGATTGGATGAGTGGAGCCGTCATCTGGTGGTCAAGGTGGTGAGGCGTCCCGGTCGTGCCTTTGGGGGAGATCTCGCCCTTGATTTTGTGGTGCTAATCTTGGTTAGCGCCTTGGTTGCTTTCGTGGACGTGCTGGCGGCGGTTGGGATCGGCATGCTGGCTACGGTGGCGGTGTTTCTGAAACGCTCCAGCGGTTCGGCCATTCGTCGGGTTTACCGAGGCGACACCTTCCAATCCCACACGGCCCGCTCGAATGTTGACGCCGATCGCCTGGAATGTCATGGACAGGTGATTGCCGTGGTCGAACTGCAAGGGCCGGTGTTTTTCGGCTCGGCTGATTTGCTTAGTCGCCGTATCGAAACCGAGGCCGCGACAACAGCCGTCATGATCCTCGATTTTCGCCGGGTTACAGACATCGATAGCACCGGCGCCTTGATTCTGGACCGGGTTGATCAGGCGCTGGCGGAACGCGGTTGCCGGCTTTTGCTGGCCGGCCTGCCCGAAGACTCGGACTCCCGTCGCTTTATCCGCGAGGTTGGTTATGACGCCCCCGAGCGGGAAGGCCGTGTGATCGCCGAAATGGACACTGCGCTTGCCTACGCCGAAGATTTGTTGCTCGCCACTCTCAACGAGCCCGAGGCCGAGGATACCGAGATTCCCCTCGCTGAACATCCGTCGCTGGCGGGCCTCGGCGAAGCCCATCTTTCGGTGCTGCAAGTCATCGCTCGTCGCGAGGACTATGCCCCAGGGCACTATATTCTTCGCAACGGGGATCCCGCCGATGCCGTGTTGCTGTTGGTCAAGGGGCGTGCGACTCGCCAGTTACGGCCAACCAGTGACCAACGTCCGGTGCGCCAAGCCGGATACCGTCCCGGCGTGCTGTTGGGGGAAACGGCCCTGCTGCGCGGTGGGGTTTGGACTGCCGAGGTCGTCGCCGATACGCCGACGGTGTGTTATCGTCTGGCGCTGGACGACCTGTTGATGATGGACCGCATCTCGCCGCGAATCGCTGTCACCATCCTGCGTAATATCGGAGACAGCCTGATGATCCGCAACGACCAATTGCGTTTGGCGCAGTGGGCGCAAGACCAGTGATGCCGGCGAGCCCTGATACTGACACATCGCCGGTCCTCGGGCCGCGACGGCGGCCCCGCGCCATTGCTCCGGCATCGGTGATGTTGTTTAAAGATAAATTTTAGTCATAAAAAAACAACCCACCCACCCACCAGATGGCGAAGGTAGTATCGTTTCCGATAGGATGCCAACACTTGCAATTAATATCTTAATTGTGTAGCTTTTTGGAAGGGTCTGTACAGTCCAGAAGTAATGATTAGCTTAATAATGAATGAGCGTGACGATATCTTTCTATCCAATGAAATGGTGTCCTTATGCCTGTATTCTTGCGCTTATCCCAGCCCAGTCTGACGCGTCTTGTCCTGGCGCTCCTGTTGCCATTCATCGCGGCGGGCGTGCAATGGGAGCTTTGGGATTATTTTCAACCATTGATTTGGTTTCTTTTCTATCCGACAGTTTTCTTTTCGCCGTTGATCGGCGGACTCTGGGGAGGAATCGGCGCAACGGCAATTTCAGCGGTTTTGGTTTGGTATATTTTCATTCCTCCTCAATTGTCATTTGTTATAGAAGATTCAAAGACAATTCTCTCGCTAATTTTATTTGCAATAATGGGAATTGTTTTTAGCTTTTTTTATGAAAGGCTTCGTTATGTTGTCTGCGCCTCATCTGCAAGTGAAAGTGATGAAAAATTTCGTCATTTGTTCAATGTTTCTCCCGTTGCCATGGGATTAAGGACAAGAGATGGAATTTTAATTGATTATAACGAGAAATTTGCTCAAACTTTTGGTTATTCCCGTGATGAAATTCGCACTATTGAAGACTGGTGGCGATGCATTTATCCAAATGAAGAGTACAGATCTAAGCTTTCTAAGTCATGGATGGATGCTAAACGTCATTCAGAAGCGACTGGAGAGCGTATTGCTCCGAAGGAGTGTCTGATAACCTGCAAGAATGGAGACATTCTTGTAATGATGGCTTCTGGAACTTTTCTTGGTGATAATATATTATCAACCTTCGTGGATATTACAGAAACACACCGGGCCATGAACGAATTGGCGGCGGCCAAGGAGCGGGCAGAAACGGCGTGCCGAGCCAAGAGTGTTTTTCTAGCCAATATGAGCCATGAGTTGCGAACCCCGCTCAACGCGATTATCGGCTTTAGCGACCTGCTTTTGATCGAGGAAATCCAGGCGGAACGCAGAGAGCAACTCGAAATTGTGTCTAAGGCCGGAAAGAACCTGTTAAAGCTGGTCCAAGACCTTCTTGAATTCTCTAAGCTGGAAGCCAGAAAACTAAAGCTAGAAACCACGAGTTTTAATCTGGCCGATGAATTGAACGATATTATAAAATTATTTCGGACGCAAATCGATAAAACAAATTTGACCTTCACGACATCAATCACTCCAGAACTTTCCTGCCAGGTTCGGGGGGATATCTCGGCCTTGCGTCAGGTCATAATGAACTTGATCGGCAATGCTCTCAAATTTACGCCTAAAGGAGGTATTGAAATTTCCGCCACGATTGATTCTATCATGAGCGAAAATAGACAGATTGTTATCCTCTTTCATGTCACGGATACGGGCATTGGGATTAAGCCCGAGAATCAACATCGTATTTTTGCTCTTTTCGAACAGGAAGATATTTCGACAACGCGGCGCTTCGGCGGCTCAGGATTGGGATTGGCGATATCGGAGCAACTTGTAACCCTGATGGGCGGGAGGATTTGGTTAGAATCCGTTCCCAATGTGGGTTCACGATTCTCATTTACGGCAACTTTTGATCTTGCTGTACCAGAACAGCCGGCGGTCGCCGTGTCACAAGTCGCCCTCCCGGCGGGGGCGGGGGCGAATCTTTTGGTGATCGAAAACGACGTTTTTAGTCGAAAGCTCCTGCTGAGTCTGCTTGAACCCCACGATTATCAAGTGCGCTGTGCCGAAGATGGAGCCCACGCTTTGGCCATGCTCAAGGAAAATCGATTTGAAGCCGTCCTGATGGATTTACATCTTCCCGAAATCAACGGCATAGAGCTGACACGCCGGATCCGATCGGGCTCGGTTGATGGGTGCGATCCGGCAATGCCCGTGATTGCCGTTAGTGCCTATGTCAAAGGCAAGGGCGGTCGGTGGCTTTCAGAGAACGGCATTACGGATTTTGTCGGTAAGCCGATTGATGCGATACAGTTATTAACCACGGTCAACCGTTCGCTGAATCCTGAGGCCGCAATTTAATCCCGGCGCGTCCTAACGATGACCCACTTTATTAGCGTCGCAAGCTCCGGCGTTCAGGCCGGAGATCGGCGCATGATTCGTTAGTCCGGCGTTCGTTGCTGTTCGATGTATTGGCGAATATGCATTTGGCGTCGTCCAGGATGGCCGCCGTGAACACGCGGCGGCGGTATTTTGTCACGAAGACCAAATGGATGTGCCGTGCGAAAACGCAGTGCCGGCCTCGACGATAGGCATTGTTATCAATTATAGACCAATGTATACTCAGTGCATGATCGAACGCAAGGCCGCAATGTTCCGCCTGTATCCGTCGCCCGAGCAGTACGCTCAGATGGCGCAGATCGCGGGCGCGTGCCGCTTCGTGTACACTCTGGCGCTGGAACAGCGTCGGGATTGGTATCGCCCTGGCCGGAAATTCAGCTTCGCAAGCCAGTGCCGCGAGGCCACCGCATTGCGGGCTGAAGTGGAGTGGCTCAAAGCGGCGCCAGTCTATGCGCTACAGCAGGCGCTCCGCGATCTGGACCGGGCGATATCTGCACCATCGCGGTGTCGCGCCGAGCCGGTCAGGGGTTCGCTGCCGTCCCGTGTGAACGCGAGGTCGCAGAACCAAGTCTATCGGCATTACCTGCGATCGGCATTGACATGGGCGTGGTCGTTGTGGAGGCACTGAAAGTCAGGAACATGTCGGCGTCTGCCAGAGGAACGGCGGAAGAACCAGGGCGGATGGTGCGGCAGAAGTCCGGTTTGAATCGCGCTATCCTGGATCAGGGATGGTCGGCATTCAAGACGATGCTGGCGTATAAGCTGGCGGATCGAGGGGGTCGATTGGTCGAAGTCAACGCTGCTGATACCAGTCAGACATCCGGCGATGTGTCAGTATCAGGGCTCGCCGGTATCAGAGGGGCGTCCTTATCATCCGCCCGGCTGTGGGCGTGGCTGCTGTGGGGCGTGGTCCTTGCTGCTGGCCTCGTGATAAGCCTGGGCGTTGCCTCCCGTGCCGGCCTACTGGTGGTAGAATACACGCTCGATCCAACTGAGGTGGTGGACGGCGACCATGCTTTTTTCGATTATCGGGTAGGCACGATGCTAACCCGGTTGGGCCTGTTCGTCACCGGATGTGACGATATTGCCGGTGCCTCTCGTGGGGCATTGCACGCGGAATTGGCACTATTCGAGGACGGGCGACCGCTTGGTCCGGCCCACAGCGTTGATGACAGTATCCGCAAGACCGGCGGCGGTGCCTATTCTTTCCAGTGCCTAAACAGGGGCGCGACCCGTTCTCTGGGTTTTTCGGCGTCCGACAACAGTGATCCGCGCAGCAACGGCCACCAATATCGCGCTCGCTATCCAATCCGAATGTGCTCAGAGGCTCTGTTGGGGGCCTCGGCGCTGGTGGTGGTGTTGGGACTGGGCCGAATGCTCGCGTGGGTCTACCGAGGTGTCGGCGGACTGTCCGTCCGCGAACTGGCGGTGATTGCCGTCGCGGGCATGATTGCGGCGGTTGGATGGGCCGTGGTCCAGGGCCAGGATGTCAATTGGGATCAGAAGAATTATCACATCTATGCTCCCTACGCCCTGCTCTATGACCGCAGTCATTTGGATATTGCTCCGGGTCAAGTCCAAACATGGTCGAACCCGTTTCCCCATATCCCATACTACTTAGCAATTGCTAATCTTCCGCCGAGTCTTGCGGGCGCGACGATGGGCGCTTTGGCTTCGCTCAATTTTATCCTTGTTTACTTGATCGGCTGGCAGTTGTTTGCTGGGTATTCCAGAGCGCGCCGACACGCCCTGACCTTGCCCGCAACCGTCATCGGCTTCACCTCTGCCACCTTTCTATCCGAGGTCGGCACCACCTTCGTCGACAACACGGCCTGCCTACCGTTGCTCGCCGGCTTGGCGCTAGCGCTCCGCAGCCTCGAGATCGATGATCGGGATCGCCGACTGCCGATGATGATTCTGGGGGTCGGGCTTTTGGTCGGCCTCGCGGTCGGACTGAAGCTCACCCACATTCTGTTCCTCCCCGGCTTGGCCGTCGGCTTCATGATGTGCCGGCGGCTGCGCGTGACCTTGCTGACCTTGGCGCCGGCCGGCACTCTTGGCTTTCTGCTCGGCTTCTTGATCGGCGACGGTTATCCCGCTTATCTGCTCTGGCAACAGTACCACAGTCCATTTTTTCCCTATTTTAATGACTGGTTTAAATCTCCATTCTATCTGCAAGAGGCTTTTTCGGCGATTACCTTTATTCCAAAATCGCTTGGAGAGATTTTTTCGATACTGGTTCTTTGGACTTTTGATTATGGGTTCTATGACAGCACGCAGCATTGTTTGCAGGTCTTTGACCAGAATTGGTTTTGTGTCACCCGCTCAACCTCAGAAGGGCCGTTCCGCGACCCCCGATTCCTGTTGATCACGGCTGCCTTGGCCGTTGCCGCAGTTGGTGTTGCGGTTCGGATGATCGCCCGGTTGGGAAAGCGTTTGCCAACCCGTCCCGAGGGCCGTGCACGCCTGTTTTTGCTGGCATTTTTTCTGATCGGTTATGCGCTATGGATGGCGGTCTTCGCGTATCAGCGTTATCTGGTCAGCCTTGAGTTAATCGGCGGGCTGGTGCTGGGCGTTGCTATTCTGGCAATTTTCCGTAACTACCGATCGCGTGTGGTGATGCTGACGCTATGCGCCGTGCTTTCGGTGGCGTGGACTCGGCCGAGCGATTGGGGACACATCCCTTACGGAAAAAGCTGGTTCGGCCTGTCGGTCCCCGCCGGCCTGGATGCCCCTGACACCCTGTTCGTGATGGTGAACGGCTGGGCTGAGAGTTACATCGTTCCCTTTTTTCCACCAACCGACCGCTTTGTTCGCCTGACCGGCAACATCGCCCTGACCCCAGGCGTAGGCCTGGGGGCAATAGCCGATCAGGACTTCGCGACTCACCGAGGGCCGCTGATGGTCTTGGCACCAATTCCTCCCCTATCCTCGAAACCGGCGGACGCCTTTTCCGACAATGACCGAAAAGCCCTGGAGCGCTTCCGGATCGATGCCGATTTTACCCACTGCACCAACTTCACCTCACATGTTGATACCTTCACGGCCTGCCCGGCCCGGCATCGGCCGTAAACAGGCGGCGGAGCGGTGCCGTCACATCGGCGTAATGCCATGTTCCTTGTAGATGACGTCTTGGGCCTGCTTGAACTCGGTCATGGTGAAATCGTAGCCGGCGTCCTTGACCAAAGCCCAATTGGCGGCCTCGTCTTCGCTGTTGTTGTTGACGACGCGGCGAAAATCTTGATCTTCGCGCATCCTCTTGATGTAGGCAATGGCCGATTCGACTGACATCGGGGATATCCTTCTGTTAGGGGTGTAATACCAACGGGCCTAGACAATGATCCGTGCCGTTGGTATCGGCGGCGACCGCCGCCGCGCGCCCCATGGCGCGAAGCCAAGGGCGCGGATGCGCCCGCCCGGCGTCTGAGGGCGCTGCGGACGTGTCAACGTCCAAGGCCATTGGTATA
>Ga0302266_10000098_pt1 | contig 85294 bp, 67 predicted proteins | sample III_Bog_E1_2_FD_194559 | JGI IMG/M metagenome (GOLD analysis project Ga0302266, IMG submission 194559) | Peat permafrost microbial communities from Stordalen Mire near Abisko, Sweden - III_Bog_E1_2 | ecosystem: Environmental > Terrestrial > Soil > Wetlands > Peat | place: Sweden: Abisko...
TGCTCCATGGCCGCGGCGGCCCGCTGAAGCGCCGACCGGAGCTCGGCCTCGCTCATCCCGGCAAGTTTTTCCGCCTGGCGCACGACGGAGCGCGCAACGTCAAAGGCGACATTTCCGCCCCCCACAACCACGACCTTCCGGCCAAGCTCTGTACGATAGCCCAGGTTGACGTTGAGCAAGAAATCTATCGCGCGGAGAACCCCGTCGTTTTGGACCCCTTCGATCGCGAGCTCCCGGCTCTTATGCGCACCGATGCCGATAAAGAAGGCTTCATAGCCCTCCCTCTTCAGGTCACCGAGGGAGAAATCGCGCCCAAGCCTCCGGTTCAGACGGATATCCACCCCCAGCGTCTCGATCGCCTGGATCTCGGCCTGGATGATCTGCCGGGGCAGGCGGTATTCAGGAACTCCCAGGACCAACATGCCGCCGGCCATGCTCTGTGCTTCAAACACGGTCGGCACAAAACCCATGAGCGCCAATTCATGGGCGCACGAAAGGCCGGCCGGCCCGCCCCCGATGATCGCCACCTTTCGACCGTTGCCCACGCGCTCCCGCGTAGGGTGCAGGCCGCCAGGATATACCCGCCCGAGGTCGAACTCCTCGGACTCAACCCCGAACCGTTCGCAGACGAATCGCTTTAGCGCCCGGATGGACACGGGGGCGTCGATAGCCCCCCTGCGGCATTTGGCCTCGCAGGGCGCCGCACACACCCGACCGCAGACTGAGGCAAAAGGGTTGGGGGCACGCGCAATGATATAGGCGTCTTCGTAACGGCCCTCGGCAATCGCCTGAACATAGGCACCCGAATCCGTCTTCACCGGGCAGCCTTCGCGGCAAAGGACCTGGCGGGTGAAGTAGTCTATGTCGGGCAGCTCTACGTTGTAGGTCGCGGACATGAGGGTTTATGCCGCGATTGCCTGCCTTACTTCGCCTCGAACAGGACTTTTACCTCCTCGATCTTGCTTAGGGCCGCAGCTTTGTCCTCGGGAGACGCCGCAGCCAGGCTCTTGTCCAGGAGGTCCTTCTTTCGAACTGTGGAGTCGTAGACCAGGAACTGGTAGATCTTCTTGGCCTTTTCTGGCGTTATGTTCGAGCTGGGCTTGAACATCATGCGCTTTACGTAGCGGGACCATTCGTCCGGCAGCACAAAATCGCAGTTGATCGGCCTCGCCAGCGTATGGCAGAGCGAGCACGTGCTCTTGAAGACATTGTAGTCCGCCTTGGCCAGCGCCGGGTACCCGGACACGTCGATCGAGGACGGGCCCTTGTCGAACTGTGCAATCTTCGCTTTTGTGGCGGCATCAATCACATCCTCGGCTGCGCCAAGGTAGGACGATGACGCGAGGGCCAGTGTAGCAGCCATCAGCAGGGGTATTGCTTGTCGCATGCATAACTAATAGCAGGAGCGTACCTGTTCGACTCCCCATATCTTGTCCTTCTCTTATGCTTTATTGCCTTTTAGCCCGGGAACGCTGAAACGGACTTATCGGGCGTTCGCGCCAAAAGGGCCGCCCGGTAATCGCCCGGCGCCATCCCTACATGCAACTTGAACACCGCATTGAATCGTGGAATCGACTTGAAACCCGTGGCATAACCTATCTCTGAAATGCGCTTTGAGGGGTCGATAAGCATGGTCTTCGCCTTCTCGAGCCTTGAGCGGGATACATACGCCGAAAGGGTCATTCCTGTGGTTTTCTTGAAAAGCCGGCAAAAATAGAACCGGCTCATCGCTACGTGCCGAATGACGCTCCCACGATCGAGCGGCTCCGAAAGGTGCTCCTGGACGAAACGCTTGGCGCGCGCCACCGCATGAGGCTCATCGTCGGCTTGTGCCACGGACTCCGAATCCACGGTTTCGGACAGGAACCCAGCAAAGAGCGTCAGCATCCGCGCGATTGCGTTGAGTCGTTCCGCTGTAATTACTTGTGTTCCAAAGTAAGCCTTTTCCAAGGCCTTCTCCCAAACGGGGCCTGCTGATGATCTGCCCAGCATCTGGAGCAGTAACTCAAAATCGCGCTGCGTGGGCTCCCGGCGCAACACCTGGCCGGTCAATAGGGTGGCCCTATGCCTGTGACCGACCACCACCGGAACGGCGACCTCTGTAAGGCCAGCTGAGCAAGAGACTTGCTGCACGCCAAGGCGTTTCGCGGCGCCGCGTTGCACGCAAGCCTGGGCACTGATGCAGCTCTGACAACCCACAGCCGTGCTCGCCACCAGCACGCACAAGGGGTTCTCCGAGGGACCCAAGCTCAGCCGCAGCCGCGGGATCTCCGGAGGAAACAGTTTGACCGGCACCCCCATCGCGCTGTGGAACGCCTCCTCAAATCGCCCCACGACGGGCATGCGCGCCAGATCAAGATAGGAAGCGGTGTTCACAATATTCCGGAATGCGATGGACGACCCCGCTCTAACGGTATTCAAAAAAGAAGACCTCCTGACTCCCTTTCCGATCGAAACTTCTGGGCGGCCTGACTCCAGGCCTCAAGCAATCAGGCGCTCTGCCAGGTTATGCACGCCGCGCACCACGATCGGAACAGCCTCAGACACGGGCTCAGAAAGCTCTAGGCACATCGGGTTGATCGTCTCGACCGAGACGGTGAAGAGCCGGATGTCCGGAAACTGACCCAGGAGAGCGGCCGCCGCGAACAGGTCGCGAAGGCCGAAGTCATGGGCGGAAAGCCCCCGGGGGATGTCCGCGACGCAAGCCGGCTCCAATTCGGTTATGGTCCCAGCCCGCTTTCCGTCACGCGTGGCATCGATCATAACGACGATAGGGGCCCGCGCGATCGCTTCCAGCAGGTTGATGCCACCCGTGCCACCATCGAGAAGCTGCACTCCGGGAAGGGCTGGCTCCTCCTCAAGGGCGTTGATGACGTGGATTCCCACGCCCTCGTCGCCCATGAGAAGGTTGCCAACGCCGATGATCAGCACGGCCGGCGGCTCGAGGTGAGCTGTCGAGGCGGAGCCGCTGACCAGATCGACGTCGCTGCCCATCATTTTTGGGGTGGCACCGGTGCGCTCGACGTCTTGGCAGGGGCTGCCGTGCCAAACCATGATTTGCCGCTTCCTGTCTTCTCCGAAAGGAATTTCCAGCCTCCGGCCATCGACGAGAGCACGCCGTTGCCCTCAACATAGTCGTGATAAAACACCAAGTAGACGTGAATCAGCGTGAAGATGATGAAGAACCACGTCGCCAGGTGATGCCACTGCCTCAGGCCCGCGTCGCCGCCAAATATCGGAAGCATCCAGGTGAAGAGCTGCGGAAACCACGAATGGCTCATCTTGGCGTATAGGGCAAAGCCGCTCGCGACCTGGAAGAGGAACACGAGGAACATCACGAAGTACGTCAGGTAGGCCAGGGCGTTGTGCCCCACGGATACGAGCGTCTTGTTAGACGACTGCAGGACATCGATCTTTAGGACCGAGAGAACCTCGCGGAACTGTGACATGCGAAGCGGAAGGAAGTTCTTCCAGTCCGCATACTGGTTGCCGACAAAACCCCAGTAGATCCGGAACGCGAAGTTGAAGACGAACACATAGGCCGTCGCGAAGTGGATGAAGCGGACCGTTCCGAACCAATAGCTAAACGCTGCCTCGCTTGCCGTGTTAATCGACGGGGGATTCGCAATGATGAATCCCGTGGCGGTAAGCACTAGAATGCAGAGCGCGTTCAACCAATGGTAGAACCGGACCGGCAGCTCCCACACGTAGATTCGCTGGAATTCGTGGGGCTGAGCAGGCGAGGCGTGCGAGTTCATGGCTGCCTCGGGTTATAGGGCGGGTGACGTTGAGACCGTCTGCAACGTCGCGCCCTTGTCATCGTAGAGATGGACGGCGCATGCGAGGCAGGGGTCAAAGGAGTGGATCGTCCTGAGGATCTCCAGGGGCAGCTTTGGATCAGCCACGGGGGTGCCGATGAGCGATGCCTCGTACGGGGAGCGCTCGCCATTAGCGTCACGCGGCGAGGCGTTCCAGGTGCTGGGCACCACGAGCTGGTAATTGGCGATCCGTTTGTCGTTGATGACGATCCAGTGGGCTAGGGCGCCCCTCGGCGCCTCGGTCGGTCCGACGCCCCTTGCGGAGGTCGGCCACGTTGACGGCTCCCATTTCTCCTTCGTGAACGTGCGGGTGTCACCGTTCTTGATGTTTGAGAGAAGCTGGTCGAAGAACTCTTGTCCCCAGCGTGCGGCGAGCTTGGTCTCGATGCCGCGGGCCGCGGTGCGGCCGAGCGTAGAGAACAATACCGCAGGAGGCGCCTTCAAGGCCGAGAGCGCCTCGGTGACGGCTTCCTTGATCTCGGGGTTGCCGGCCGCATAGCCAACCAGCATGCGGGAAAGCGGGCCCACCTCCATCGCATGGCCCTTCCAGCGCGGAGTCTTCAGCCACGAGTACTTCCCATCGACATTCAGGTGCTCGTACGGGGGCTTGGGCCCCGTGAAGTTGAAGGTGGTCTCTCCTTCCCACGGATGCCTGCCGCCGCCGCTTCCCGCGTAGGAATACCACGAGTGGTCGACGAATTCCTGGATACCGGCTGGATCCCTGGGGTCGACCTCGTGCACCTTTGAAAGGTCGCGGTCGAGTATGGCGCCCCGGTTGAACTTGAAGCGCCCGACGTCTGCAAACCCGTTGGTCGGCAGATCACCGTAGCAGAGGTAGTTTCTCACGCCGCCGCCGATGGCGGTCCAGTCGAGGTATGAAGGGGCAATCGCCAGCAGGTCGGGCAGGTAAACCTGCTCGACGAATTGCTTGGCCTGCGCGAGCAGGCCGGCGACCAACGCTAGCCTCTCGGAGTTCAGGGCGTTGGCCTCTTCGATGTTGATGGCGCACGGAACGCCGCCCACCAGATAGTTCGGATGCGGGTTCTTGCCTCCGAAGATCGTGTGGACTTTCACGATCTCCTTCTGCCACTCCAGGGCTTCGAGATAGTGGGCGACGCCGATCAGGTTCACCGCCGGCGGCAGCTTGTAGGCCGGGTGGCCCCAGTAGCCGTTCGCGAAGATGCCGAGCTGGCCGCTCTCGACGAACTTGGTTAGGCGTTTCTGGAGGTCGCTGAAGTAGCCGGGCGAGCTCTTTGGCCAGTTCGATATGCTCTGTGCGATCCGCGACGCCTCGGCCGGGTCGGCCTTGAGCGCGCTGACCACGTCCACCCAGTCCAGCGCGTGCAGGTGGTAGAAGTGCACCACGTGGTCGTGCATGTACTGCGTGCAGAACATGATGTTGCGGATCAGCTCCGCATTGGGCGGCACAGCAATTCCAAGGGCGTCCTCCACGGAGCGCACGGAGGCCAGAGCGTGCACGGTCGTGCAGACGCCGCACACGCGCTCGCAGAATGCCCAGGCATCGCGGGGATCGCGGCCCTTGAGGATGATTTCCAGCCCCCGCACCATGGTGCCGGCGCTCCATGCATCGGTAATGAAACCGTCCTTGACCTCTGCCTCGATGCGGAGGTGGCCCTCGATGCGTGTGATGGGATCTACAACGATTCGCTCGCTCATGACTTATCCCCTCCTTTCTTGTTCTGCTCAGCAGCGGGCGGAGGCCCGTCGGCCGCGGATTCGCCCGGCTGTTCGCCTATCTCGTGCTGCTTGCGTACATTGGTGAGGACCGCGTGTGCGGCGATGCCGGCAACCGTCGCCGCGCCGACAACAAGGCCGATCTTGTCCGCCGTGGTCTCGATTCCGAAACCAGGGAAATTGGGGAGGCGCTCGTAGAACGGGCCGTTGTCCCAGAAGTTCGACTCCGAGCAGCCGATGCAGCCGTGACCCGATTGGATCGGGAAGCTAACCCCTCCGTTCCATCGGATCGTCCCGCAGGAATTGTAGGTCGTCGGCCCGCGGCAGCCCATCTTGTAGAGGCAGTATCCCTTGCGGGCGTTATCATCGTCGAAGGACTCAACAAAGAGGCCGGCGTCGTAGTTCGGTCGGCGGTAACACGTGTCGTGCACGCGGCGGGAGTAGAACTCCTTCGGGCGCCCGAGCGCGTCCAGCTGCGGGATTCGGTCAAAGGTGAGCAGGTGAACGAGGACGCCCGCCATGACCTCGGCAATGGGGGGGCAGCCCTGGACGTTGACGATGGGCTTTCCGGCGAGGACCTTGTGGATCGGCATTGCGGACGTCGGGTTCGGCTTAGCCGCCTGTACGCAGCCCGAGCAGGCGCAATTGCCCCAGGCGATAACGGCCTTGGCGCCGGCGGCGACCTCGTTGAGGATGTCGGCGGCTGAACGTCCGCCTATGCAGCAATAGGCTCCGTCCTCGGCTGTGGGGATTGATCCCTCGCAGCACAGGAGGTACTCGCCCTTGTACTTCTTGATCGTATCCTGCAGGCAAGCCTCTGCCTGATGGCCCGAAGCGGCAAGGAGCACCTCGGTGTAGTCGAGGGATATCTTGTCGAGGAGGATGTCGGCAACGATCGGATGTGACGAGCGCAGAAAGGATTCGCTGCAGCACGTGCACTCCTGGAAATGAAGCCATACCACGGGAATGCGTTTCTTGGTCTCCAAAGCGTTCGCAACTTGGGCGAGACCCTCCGGCCCAAGGCCCATGCAGGCACTCATCCAGCCGCAAAATTTGAGGAAGTCGCGGCGGGAGACGCCGCGCGACGTAAGCTGCTCATACACTGTCGTCTGGTCCCTGTCGGCCGGCACAACTCTTTCGGCGATATGTTCCATAATGGGGTGTTTCCGCAAAAAATGCGGAGTGTATTAAGGGGCGATAAGTTTTGGTAACCTGTCTTATAACCACCCTACAAAAACACGGGCCGCTGAACTCCTCACTTTTTGCGTACTTGTATGCAGTAATTGCCAATTCTCTGCGTTGCTCTCGACGCTCCATAGGGGCCGTGATTTCAAACTATAAGCATGCACGAATTGGGCATGATGGAGTCCGCGATGGTCCTGGTGCAGCGCTACGCCGTTGAAAAACACGCGCGGCGGGTGGAGCGCGTGGTACTGCGGATCGGCACCCTTTCTGGAGTGGACCCGGAGTCATTGAGGTTTGCATTTGATGTCGTCTCCCGAGGGACCCAAGCGGAAGGGGCAATCTTGGATATAGAGACGATTCAAGCCGCGGTGTTCTGCAAGGCATGCCAGAAGGAGTTCGTTGGCCAAGACCGTGGATTCATCTTCACATGCCCCATCTGCGGCGATTTCTGCGGCGAAATCCGAAGGGGGCGCGAGATTGAACTCGGGCGCCTTGAGTTCTCATAGACACACACCTTTCTTAAGCCATGAACAACGATACCGAAGCCCCTACGGAAGATGCCGGCGAAAGCTACAGCGTTCATCCCCTCAGCGGCGCCGCTTCCCGCCCCGCAAGTTCACTCTCGGCGCCGCTATCGGCAGAGATTAGCGCAGCGCTCGCAGCCAGCCCGGAGGGGGAGGTTGCCGTCCGTTCGCTCGACCTGCGCATCCCCTTGCTGGAAAAGAACGACATCCTTGCGGAGCGAAATAGGGGCTACTTCCTCGGGCGAGGCTTGGCCGCGTTAAACCTTGTGTCGTCGCCAGGCGCGGGAAAGACCACGCTGCTCGAGCGCACCCTTGATGAGTTTGCACCCCAGACAAAGTGCGCGGTCCTGGTCGGGGACCTCGAAACCGACAACGATGGAAACCGGCTGCGCCGACCCCATGCGCCCGTGGCCCAAATCACTACCGGAACCGTGTGCCACCTGGATGCCGGGATGATCGCGAAGGCCGCTCAGTCGATCGACCTGAACGGCGTGAAGATCCTCTTTATAGAGAATGTGGGAAACCTGGTCTGCCCGGCTTCGTTCGACCTCGGTGAACAGGTGCGGGTGGTCCTGCTCTCCACGACAGAGGGCGAGGACAAGCCGCTCAAGTACCCTCCCATCTTCAAGTCTGCGAACTTGGTGCTCCTGACCAAGGTCGATGTGGCCGACGCGCTGGGATTCAAGCGCGACATCGCGATCCAGAACATCAAGCGAATCGCGCCCCAGGCGCGGATCATCGAGCTCTCCGCCCGCTCCGGCGAGGGCATGCAGGATTGGTATTCGTTCCTGCGCGCCCTGTCCGCGCAGCGGTAACGGAGTCCCAGGGAGGATCAACCCATGTCGGCAGCACAACAGCCCACTGATATGCTGCTGAGGGTGCACGGCACGGTGCAGGGTGTCGGTTTCCGACCGTTCGTGCTGCGCCTTGCCACTGAGATTGGAATTCAGGGTTGGGTGCGCAATGATCCTCATGGCGTCCTCGTCCGCGCGGTGGGGGAGTCGGTGAAGCTCAACCGGTTTGCCGAGCAGGTCGTCAGCCGCGCTCCCGTGGCGGCGCGCGTGACGGCGGTGGAGTGGGTGAGGGCGGGTCCCGATGTGCCGGCGGTCGGAGGAGCGTTCGCCATCATCGAGAGTTCGGTCCAAGAGGGGGAGATACGCACCGGAGTTCCCGTCGACCTCGCGCCTTGCCCCGACTGCCGCCGCGAATTCCTTGATCCAAAGGACCGCAGGAGCGGCTATCCCTTCATAAACTGCACGCAATGCGGCCCGCGCTACTCGATCATTGAGCGCCTTCCCTACGATCGGCCGAGCACCACGATGCGGTGCTTCAAGATGTGCCCCTCATGTGAGCGGGAGTACCGTGACCCGTTCGATCGAAGATTCCATGCAGAGCCCAACGCATGTCCGGAGTGTGGGCCGCGCCTGCTCCTGAGCGACGCCGCCGGCCGCCCCCTTTCGAGTGGTGACGCGGCCCTAAAACAGGCCGCCGCCGCTCTCTGCTCGGGAAAGATAGTGGCGGTAAAGGGGGTGGGAGGATTCCACCTGATGGTCGACGCCTCTGAAGAGATCGCGGTCGCCGAACTGCGCCGGAGAAAACACCGCGAGGAAAAGCCGCTCGCGGTCATGTTCCGCGACACGGCCATGCTGCGCCTCTGGGCCGAGATCTCGGAACCCGCGGAGGCCCTCCTCACCTCAGCCCGGTGCCCAATTGTGCTTCTGGTGCGCCGAAAGCAACCGGCACTCGCCGAAAGCGTGAGTCCGGGAAACCCGTGGGTGGGGGCCTTGCTCCCCTCTACACCCCTTCACCTTCGCCTGATGGCGCTCGTGGATCGTCCCCTAGTCGCGACCAGCGCCAATCTTTCCGACGAGCCGCTGTGCACGGATGATGGAGAGGCCGTTTCGCGCCTGTGCGGCATCGCCGACCTTTTCCTGGGCCATGACCGGGAAATCGCACGGCCCGTGGATGACTCGGTGGTGAGATTCTCCGACTCAGGGGCGTCGATCATCCTTCGCCGGGCAAGGGGGTACGCTCCGGCCCCGCTCACGCTCCCCGGCGTGCTCCCTGAGCCGTTGCTTTGCGTTGGCGCCCAAATGAAGAATACGGTAGCCGTGGCTCTCGGTGATCGCGTCGTTCTGAGCCCGCACATAGGGGACCTGGGGGGCACCGCAACCCACAGGGTGTTCACCCGGACAATTGATACACTCGGGGAGCTCAGTTCTGCCAGGTTTGGAGCCGTGGCCTGCGACAAGCATCCGGATTATGCTTCCACCGTTTATGCCCGCGGTACAGGGCTGCCCCGCGTGGCCGTGCAGCACCACCTTGCCCATGTTCTCGCCGTGCTGCTCGAGCACAGTCGGCCCGCGGATGGTGTCCTTGGGGTAGCCTGGGACGGCACAGGCTATGGGGAGGATGGGACCATTTGGGGAGGCGAATTCATCCTGCTTAATAATGGCCGGGCAGAACGATTCGGGCATCTTAGGCCCTTCCGGCTCGCGGGAGGGGAAGCGGCGGTCCGCGACGCGCGCAGGTGCGCTCTGGCGCTTGCGGCTGCCTTGGGGACCGAGACCAGCACCCGCCTTGCATGGAAGTTCGGATTCTCCCCGACCGAGACTTCGACTCTGCATGCCATGCTTGATAAGGGGATCAACTCTCCGGTGTGCACGAGCGTGGGCCGCCTTTTTGACGCGGTCGGGGCTCTTCTCGGGCAGGGCCGCTGGAATTCGTTCGAAGGGCAGGTCCCTTTGGCTCTTGAGGTCTCCGCGAGGAAGGCGGGCCCCGGTGCGGCGGCGCTGCCCTTTGGCGTGAGGAAGGACCCGCAGGGCCAGGGATGGGAAATAGACTGGCAGCCCGCGGTCGAAACCCTGCTCGCTCACCAAGATCCGAACGCCTCCCAACTTGCCGCAGGCTTCCACAAGGGCCTGGTGAGCGCGCTCGTCGAGATGGCCTGCCATTCGGGTGTACGGACCGTGGCCCTTTCAGGCGGCTGCTTCCAGAACGCCCTTCTCCGAAGCCTTGCCGAATCCGAACTGGTGGAAGCTGGATTCAGGGTACTTGCTCCCATCGACCTGCCGCCAAATGATGGGGCCATCGCCGCCGGGCAGGCTCTGGGCGCACTCTGGAATCTCACAACAGTGGAAATGCCCGTTGCCGAAGGCATTCCCAACCGAAACTAGGACAACCCAAAAGCAACATGTGCCTCGCCGTACCAGGAAAAGTGCTATCGATCCAGGGTGACGATCCGCTGCTGCGGACCGCGCGGGTTAGCTTTGCCGGCGTCATAAAGAACGTGAGCCTCACCTGCGCACCCGAGGCAAAACTGGGGGACTACGTGCTGGTCCACGTCGGTGTCGCCATCAGCGTCGTCGACCAGAAGGACGCCGAGGAGACCTACGAGTACCTCAGGCAGATGGGCGAACTGGACGGCCTGGAACCGGCTCCGGCTCCCGGCCCGGGAGGAGGGAACCCTTGAAATTCGTCGACGAGTACCGCGACGCCGTCGTCGTTAGAAAGTTGGCCGATGCGATCGCGCGCGCCACCACGAAATCCTGGACCATCATGGAGATCTGTGGTGGGCAGACCCACGCGATAGTGAAGTTCGGCCTCGACGACCTCCTGCCTAGGTCGATCACCCTTGTTCACGGCCCCGGCTGCCCGGTCTGCGTGACAAGCGCGGAGCTGATCGACCATGCCGTGGAATTGGCTCTGGCCCACGGCGTTACCCTTTGCTCCTTCGGTGACATGCTCAGGGTCCCAGGCAACACGGTCGACCTGCTCACGGCTAAGGCGAGGGGAGGCGATGTGCGGGTGGTCTATTCGCCGCTCGATGCCGTCACGATCGCAAAGGAGAATCCCGCCAAGCAGGTGGTGTTCTTTGCGGTGGGCTTTGAGACCACGGCGCCGGCCAACGCCATGTCCGTGCTGCTCGCCGAGCGCGAGGGCTTGAAGAACTTCTCAATCCTCACGTCGCATGTCCTGGTTCCTCCTGCGATGCGCGCCATCCTCGGATCGCCCGACAACCTGGTTCAGGGCTTCCTGGCCGCGGGGCACGTGTGCACCATCATGGGCATAGGCGAGTACGGGCCGATCGCGAGCGAGTATGGGGCGCCCATCATCATCACGGGTTTCGAACCGGTAGACATCCTGGAGGGCATTCTCCTGTGCGTCAGGCAGCTTGAGGCAGGAAAGGCGGGGGTCGAGAACGCCTACTCGCGCGCGGTGCGCCCCGAAGGCAACCTTCACGCCCGAAAGGTGGTCGAGCAGGTGTTCAAGGTCTCGGATCGGGACTGGCGGGGAATCGGGGTCATCCCCATGAGCGGACTTTCCGTCAGGGAGGAGTATTCAGCCTACGATGCGAGCGCGCGCTTTGTCCTGTCCGAATCCAACGGGGACCGCGTGGGCGAATGCATTAGCGGCCAGATCATGCGGGGCGTCAAAAAGCCCCACGACTGCCCCGCCTTTGGGACGCGGTGCAGCCCCGAGCACCCCCTCGGGGCACCCATGGTGTCAAGCGAGGGGGCCTGCGCCGCTTACTACCGCTACCGGAGCCGCGTGGCGGAGGCAGCCGCGGCCACCCGCTAGCACCACCCAACACCGGCGCCCATGCACATTCCCGACGGATTCCTCGACGCAAAGACCGCGCTGGCCACCACGGTGCTTTCCACGGCGGGGCTTGCCTATGCCCTGCGCGAGGTCCGAAACGAGCTCCCACCGCGCCGGATACCGCTTCTCGGCCTCTCGGCGGCATTCCTGTTTGCGGCCCAGATGGTGAACTTCCCCGTAGCCGGCGGGACCTCCGGCCATCTCGTCGGGGCTGCGCTTGTGGCGGCCCTTCTCGGGCCAAGCGCCGCGGTGGTCGTATTGGCCACCGTATTGATCGTTCAATGCTTCCTCTTTGCAGACGGCGGGATCCTTGCCCTGGGCGCCAACGTCTTCAACATGGGCCTGGTGGCCACGCTGGCCGGCTTCGGCGTCTACCGGGTGGCCCAACGCCTCATCCCCGGCACCCGTGGCCGCGTCGCCGCTATGGCCTTTGCCGGCTGGTGCTCGGCTGTCATTGCATCGGTCTCCTGCGCAGGCCAGCTCGCATGGTCAGGCACCGTCCCCTGGTCGGTGGCCCTGCCGGCCATGGCCGGCGTTCATATGCTGATTGGGGTGGGCGAGGGCCTCATAAGCGCGCTCGTCCTGCTGGCGGTCAGCAGGACCCGGCCCGACCTCCTGGAGTCAATTCCCACAGGGCAGTCTACCCGGCGCGTCCGGAGTTTTGTCGTCCTGGGCCTTTTGGCGTCGCTCGGGGTCGCCCTCTTTGTTGCGCCGTTTGCATGTCCATGGCCGGACGGCCTCGAGGCCGTTGCCGGGCGGCTTGGATTCGGGGCCCGCGCTATCGGCCCCTCGATCACGGCCCCGCTCGAGAATTACCGCGTGCCGGGTCTCAGCTCCCCTGGGGTCGCCACGGCTGCGGCAGGAGCGCTGGGCACCTTGGTAGCCTTCGGGCTTGCCGTGGGCTTCAGCCGGCTCGTTGTCAGGGGCGGCGGCCCCTCCAAATCCTCCCACATTTGAGCAGCCAGGGACCCACTCGCCCCGTGAACCGCGCCGCCGCCCTAAAGGTGGCGGGCACCATCGTTCTTGTCCTCGGCGTGACCCTGACCCCCGCAGCCCATCTGGCATGGTTCGCCGCGGAGGGCGCCCTCATTTGCACCGTGGTTTTGGTCGCCCGCGTGCCGCTGCGCCAGCTCCTGCGCCGCCTGGCCCTGCTCTCGCCCTTTGTCGCCGGGGCAGCGCTCGCGGCGGCCTATGGTTCTCATGGCGGCGACTGGAGAATCCTCGCGCTGCGAAGCGCCCTGTGCCTGGCCACCGTGATCGTGCTCTCACAGACCACGACCATCACGGAGCTTCTCGCGGTGTTCCGCGCAGCCCGGGTACCCGCGCTCCTTCTCACGACTCTGGCGCTCATGCACCGGTACCTGTTTGTCCTGGCCGACGAGGCGACCCGCATGAGCCGGGCGAGGACCGCGCGCACCTTCACGGGCGGCCGGAGATTCGCGTGGCTGACGGCTGCCTCGGTGGTGGGTCAGCTCTTCGTGCGCGCATCCGAGAGGGCCGAGAGGGTGTACGACGCCATGTGTGCGAGAGGATGGAAAGCGTGATCCCTTCGATCGAAGTCCGCTCGCTGAGCTTTCGCTACCCCGACGGCACCCCGGCACTTGACCATGTCAGCCTGCGGGTGGAGGCGGGCGAGTGCGTGGGACTTCTGGGTCCCAACGGCTCGGGCAAGTCGACGCTCCTCCACCACCTGAACGGAATTCTGCCCGAGCGGCTGCCCGCCGAAGGCGGGGTCGTGTTCATCGAAGGAGACGCCGTCACCGCCAAGACCGTATCAACCGTCCGGAGGCGAACAGGGCTTCTCTTCCAGGACCCGGACGACCAGCTCTTCTGCAGCACCGTAGCTGAAGACATTGCGTTTGGCCCGCAGCAGCTTGGGCTGCCAGACTCGGAGATTGCGCACCGGGTGAAAGAGGCCCTCGAGCAGGTTGGCCTCACAAGCCTCGCGCATCGTCCTCCCCACCACCTGAGCGCGGGCGAGAAGAGGAGGGCCTGCCTGGCCGGCGTCCTTGCCTGTTCGCCGGGGATCCTCGTCCTCGACGAGCCCACGAGCGGCCTCGATCCGCGGGGGCGCCGCGAGCTGATCGCCTTGCTGCGCGGCATAAGCGCAACCAAGCTGATTGCCACGCATGACCTAGAGTTCGTGGTCGAACTGTGCCCACGCTCCGTAATCCTTGACCGGGGCTGCGTGATTGCCGACGGCCCGACAGAGGCGCTGCTCAACGACGAACCCCTCATGCTCGCGCATGGCCTTGAGCGCCCGCATGTGCTCCAGCACAGCCACCCGCACCCGAGCTGAGGTTCTCCGAGACTCAGCAGATCCTCGGCAACTGCTCGCCGCTGATCCTGTCCACGATCCGCTCCGACCCGATCACGGTGCGCTGGGTGACCTGGCCGGCTGGACCTGCTTTCACCGTGCCTATGACGACCGCGGGTCCCCCGGGGGCCGTGGCGCTGATGATCTCCACGGCTCGCTGAGCCTCCGCAGACGGGAGGATGCAAATGAAGCGGCCCTCGTTGGCCACGTACAACGGCTCAAGCCCAAGGATTTCGCAGGCGCCACCGACCAGCTCAGACACGGGGACCTTGGTGCCATCGATCGCAAGGGCGAGCTTCGAGGATTCCGCAAGCTCGACCAGCGCCGTCGCGAGGCCGCCGCGGGTGAGGTCTCGCAGGCAGTGGATCTCGAGGGACGCTTTGAGCAGCGCCTGCACCGGGGCGACCAGGGGTGCGCAGTCGCTCTGGATCTCGCTCTCAAAGGATAGGCCAGCACGCGTCGCCATGATGGCCATCCCGTGGCGCCCGATGTCGCCGCTCAGGATAATGGCATCGCCTTCGCGAATGCGGGCGGGTGACACCGTCAACCCTGTCTCGATAATGCCGATCCCGGCTGTCGTCACATAGAGCCCGTCGCCCTTGCCGCGCTCCACGACCTTCGTGTCGCCGGTCACGATCGTCACCCCTGCGGTATTCGCCGCATCCCGCATGGAGGCCACGACCCGCTCCAGGGTGGACATCGGCAGGCCCTCCTCGAGGATAAACCCCGCGCTCAGCCAGAGCGGGCGCGCGCCGCACATGCAGAGGTCGTTCACCGTGCCGTTGACCGCGATTTTCCCGATGTCGCCGCCCGGGAAAAAGAGGGGGCTGACCACGTGCGAGTCGGTCGTGAAGGCGAGCCGTGCTCCCGGAGGTGTCTTTAGGATCGCGCCGTCGTGCTGCGCCTCGAGCTCAGCATTAGCAAAGGCCGGTCTGAAGATCCGGTCCAGTAGGTCCTGCGTGAGACGACCACCGCCTCCGTGACCCACGGTGATCTCCGACCTATGGGGCAATGGGGCAGGGCATGAGGAAAAGGCACCGGAGGGTATGTCGGCCATCGTGCTCCTTGGATAGTCAAACGCTGCGTATCCGCCGAGAGAAAAACTTCTAGATGCTTCATCCTGCCAGTCAGGCAATTGCCGAGCATAGCCAGGGCCCGCGCCGCCTCGGCCTCCGGACCCCAATTCCTGCCATTGCCTTTACTCGACATCGGATCGACCTGCACCAAGCGTAACGCTTCCAATGAAACAGACGCCGGCAGCCCTTGAGCAGATTCGCCATGCCATCAACTTGCGCCTTTCGCTTCTGGATTGCCCGCAAGTCGATGACGGCGACGCCGCATGGATGGAGCTCACGGCCCCCATTTTTGCCCGTTACCGCGAGGTGACGCGCCGCCTTGCCGACAGGCCATGCCCCGTGGATGAGAGGATCCAGCGGTTTCTCGACAGCTACCTGACCAGCATCGGACCCGCGCCGCGGTTGCCTGCGCGCACCTTCGTCCTCGACCAGTTGGGCCTCGCCCGCCAGCTGTCCCTGCCCGCAGACGGCGACGAGTTCACGTCTCCACTCGTCAAGAGTTACCGCCTGCGCAACGGCGTCCTCCACAACCCCGCCAACGACCGCCGCACGACCTTGGGAGTGTTCCACATAGCGGAAGGGGGTCTGCCGATCCCGGATGACAAGCTCGCCGTGCCGAAGGCTGTCTTCGCTCGGATGCTTGACCTGGCGCTCAGGCCCTCCCGCGAGTTGCTGCGGCTGCCTTACACGGCGGGCCGCCCGCAGGAGGCCGAGGCTATGACCTCGCTTCTGATCCGCCCCTTGGTTGTCCCTGCCGTACCGGGCTTCGGCAGTGCCAAGAGGATGGAGATTCGGTTCTTCGCGCCGGGATCGCTTGTCTCCAATCTCGACTTTATCGAGATGATCTTCGGCAACGCGGGGGACCCCTACCTGCCCGAAAACGACGCGGCCCTCGATATCGACTCGTGGTCGGGCCACACCGGGTGCGTGATCCTCGCCCCGCACTTGGTCACGGTCCCCAAGCACATTGCTGGGTTGCCCCACTGGGAGCTGGCAACGGCGCGCGAGCGCCGCGACGGCATGTGCTGGAAGTCCGAGACCGAACTCTACAACAACGGCTCAGCTTTCAAGCTCTGCGCCCGCGACGCCCGGGGCGTGATGGTCACGATCCTAGCCGACAACTACTACGGGTATTGCAAGAAGGAGGTGAAGACCCAGATCAGCTTTGCCGCCAACCTCTACGGATCAGCCGAGGAGGAGCACTCGGGCGGCGCCCTTGTCTTTCCAAGCTATGACCTGGGGGATGATTTCTCCGCGTTCGCCGACCCGGCAAACTATTCGATCGACGACGTCTTGGCGCGGGAGCAGGGAGCTTGGGAGGCCAGGCCCGAGGGACACGCCGTCCATCTCACCGTACGCGACCTGGTCCTGGTGCCCGAGGGCAGCCGCTTTGACATGCGGCGGCAGATGATCTCGTGGTCCGCCAAGGATAAGTCCGAGCACACGCTCAAGCTCCTTGCGGGAAAGACCTACGTGCGACCCAGCGGGTACCGCGTTCACATGGAGCCCGTCCGAGGCGAGCCGGGCCAGTGGCGCCTCGTCGGCACCCTTGCCGAGGGTTCTCTCTGCCACAAGCCCTCGACCGTGTCGGGCGGCGGCAAGTCCGAGATATCTAAGGCCATTTCCGACGCGATCCTGCCCGGGCACGTCTTCATCGCGGATCTCGCGAAGGACCTGAACGCCGTCTCGGAAATACTGACACGCGACTTCAGCGACCGCTTCATAGACCCCGCGCTAAACGGGCATGACAAGCGACCCATCCTAAGCCCGCAGCGCTCGCTCGGCAGCGTGATCAAGCTGCTTACCCCATCGCGCGGCGAGTTCAGCGAGGTCCACAACGCCTGGCTCGACTCCGTCGCCCAGCACGTCAAGGAGCTTGTTTTTGTCGTCAAGCGCTACTACCAGCCCTCGTGGGGCGACGATTGGCGCGGGCATTTCTCCGTGGACAAGGTCAACGGCCGCTCGGGCTACGAGCTGAAGCTCGACAACCGCACGCTGCTGGTCAACACCCTGCGCGTGGGCTTTGAGGCCGACGGCTCATGGCGCGTTTTCGGCCTTCGCCACGACTTTCACCCGGCTGCCAAGGTCCAGATGGAGGACGACATCACGGCCTCCGTGGTCGTGCCCGGCGCGCCCGATCTTCCGTCGCTCAAGTTCGTCGAGAACTGCGAGGCTCGGCTTTTCCAACGCCCCGACGATGCCATTCACAGGGGATACGACAGGCAGACCGAGGCCGACATGGCCCAGCCCGGCAATTTCATCTCGAACTACGAGCCGCTGACCGCGGCGGACGCGCGCAGTCTGATGGAGGACGCCATCGGCTATTCTGCGTTCACCGAACCCATGAGGCGGCTGATCAGGGAGGCGGCCGCGGCTGGCGATGAGGGATTCCCGCGCTTCTTCGTTTCGTCGGCCCATCCGCGGATTGTGGACGGAAAACCCTCAAAGAACCCTCGGTACCTGCAGACCCGGCCCGACGTCTCCGATCCTCGCGGACCGTTGTTGGCGAAGCTCTCCATGAGCCTACGGAGGAAGCTGGCACCCGGCGATCCCATCCTGACGCCGGTGAATCTCGTGGTGCCCGGCAGGCGCAACAATCCCCCCGAAGGGAGCATAAAGCCCCTCTGCGTCTTTAACCCGATCCATTACCTCGAATTGCCGGAGCTCTTCATGGAGTTCATAAGCTCCATGACCGGCAAATCGCCCTCGACGACCGGGGCGGGATCGGAAGGAGCCCTAACAAAGGGGCCCTTCAACGCGCTACCCCCAATCATAGACCTCAATGCCGCGCTCGTGTCCCTCATTCTGACCGGGCACGACACGATGATTTCCTGCGCGGGGTACCTTGGGCCAAAGGTGCGCATCGACCATGACGTGAGCCTCCTCGTTCCTGAGGTGCTTTCCCGGATGACTTCCTCAGAGCGCGATGCAAAAAACCTGATCGCCGACGGCTGCCTTGAGCGAATCGCCGATTTCGAGCACGCGGGCAAGCCCGTGCTGGCAAGCCGCCTGGGTTACCGCATCACGTCCCGCTTCGTGCGGATCTACTTCGGACGGGTGTTCACGCACCCGCATACCGTGTTCAGCGATGAGATGCTGCGACCGGAGCTCCAGGATAAGGGGATCTTTGCCGATGGGGTGGATAACATCGTGGCGACCCATCGAAGGGTCGCGGAGAGCTACTTCAAGGACGGCGGCATCGATCTGGCCTGCCCGCCGCTGCGCGCCCTCCTGCATATCATGGTCTATGGGAACTTTGAGGGGAACGGCCTCGAGTCGCCCGAGGTGCGCGGTCTTTTTACTTGGGAGCACCTGCTTTCAAGCGAATGGTATGCCGCGCGGTTGGAGGCCAAGCAGAAGGTCGATGAGGAGCTTTGGACGCGTCATGTGGGCTCCCTGGAGCAGTTCCTCGACGAGCCGCGCTACCTGGACGTTGCCAAGAAACTCAAGTTGCCCGAGCGGCTTCGGTGCGCCAAGGAAGTGCTGTCGGGAGTGAAGGGGAACTCCTATATCGCGAGCCTAAAGGGCACGATCGGAAGGCAGCCCCTCTAACCGGGCGAGCCGCGGGCACGGATCGAACTCAGCTCGTCTGCCGCCGGTAGGCGCCCGGGCTCAGATGGTACCGCCTTCGGAACGCCTTGCAGAAATGGTTGGCATCGGCGAAGCCCGTCGCGGCCGATATCTCCTTCAAGGGAGCGGACGATTCTCGGAGCCTTGACCGCGCCTCCGAGAGGCGAACATCGAGCACGAAGGCAGCCGGAGCCAGTCCCGTCGCCTGCTTGAACGCATGGCTGAAATGGCTCCGCGAACGCCCCTGGCGCCGGGCATATTCGTCAACCCCAAAGGAGCGCCTGAGATTCTTTAGGGTGTAGGTTCTCAGGGAGTCCAACATCGTTGCGCGGCGCCCTCTAGGGTGTGCCTGGTCGTGCAGGTGCCGCTCAAATTCCAACATCCATTCCAGGAGCGCGCTCTCCTCCGCGAACCCATCCTCGAAACGCCCCTGGCACACGCGCTCGAAGAAGGCGCTGCTCTGCACGAGGAGCCTGCACCCTGCGGGGAGCTCGAACACAGGTCCGTGTTCCCGGGCCAGCTGAGCCAGGCGGCCCACCACCCAGGGGTGGCCTGAGTTGAACCAAAAGAAACTCCAGCGCGGACTTGCCGGAGGCAGGCTGTAGATGTGGCGCGAAGGTAGCACCGCGAAAAACCCGCTCTCAGGCCCCACGGTCCAGCTCCGCCCCGGCCGCTCAAAGCGCCCGTAGCCGTCCAGCGTCGCCTGGAACACGACATGGGGGTGGGCCGGGTCGTCGGCCCTTCGCATTCCGTCCCAATGGTATTCCGACGGCATGGTCCGCGTCTCGCATCCGAGAGCCAGCACGCTGGCCCCGAGGCGTGAGAACCCGTCGTCGCGGCGTCCCTCGAAGACGCGTTGGAATGCGGCAAGGTCCGCTGATCCTGTCGTGTTCACAAAAAGACTATCCTTCGACCGTTGGAACCATTGCAGCAAAAAACGACCGGGTGTAAGATCTCTGTCGTTACGCCTTCAATTGACCGGACGTTTCGACTACCGGGCGCATTCACGATCCGTGTATGCCCATCCTAACCCACCAAAGACCATGCGCGATTATTCCCTCCTGCGCCTCGCTGCCCTCGTTGCCATGACCGCCCTTTCCCCAGCGCTCTCGATGCGGGGCGCGGACGCCCCTGAAGTCCTGACGCCGCTTTCACCCGCAAGGCCAAGGATCAACGGGCCGTCCACCTTCGGGGTCCGCCCAGGCGCTCCGTTCCTCTACACTATCCCTGCCACCGGACAGCGGCCCATTGCGTACGCAGTGGATGGCCTGCCCAGCGGTCTAAGACTAGACAGCGCCACCGGCAGGATTACCGGATGCCTTTCCGAGCGGTCGGAATACACCGTCGTGCTCCGTGCGAGCAACGCCCTCGGGTCCGCCACCAAGCGTTTCCGGGTCGTCGTAGGGGACAAGATCGCCCTCACCCCACCGATGGGATGGAACAGCTACAACTGCTGGGCGGAGTCCGTCGATCAGGAAAAGATACTTCGCTCCGCCCATGCCCTGATCGCTGCCGGCCTGGCCGACCACGGATGGACCTACGTGAATATCGACGACACCTGGCAGGGTGTACGCGGGGGCCCGCACCATGGGCTGCTCGGAAACGAGAAGTTCCCGGACATGAAGGCCTTGTGCGACGAAATCCATTCTCTAGGCCTGAGGGCCGGAATCTACTCGACGCCCTGGGTGACCTCTTACGCGGGCTTCCCAGGCGGCTCGAGCGACACCCCGGACGGCGCCTGGCAACGCCTCAAGGATTATGAGGGCAACAAGCGCATAGGGCGCTATGAGTTTGCCTCCAATGACGCGGCCCAATGGGCGGACTGGGGATTTGATTACATAAAATACGACTGGAATCCTAACGATGTGGAGCACACCCGCCAGATGGCCTTGGCCATTCGGGCGACAGGGCGCGACATGGTGCTCAGCCTTTCCAACTCCGCGCCCATCTATGCGATGTCGGAACTCTCCAAATGGGCCGAGGCGTGGCGCACGACGGGCGACATCTGGGATACGTGGGAGACCCCCGGCCCCTGGCAGAATTCAGTCTCCGAGATTGGATTCAATCAGGACCCCTGGGTTTCATTCGGCGGCCCGGGAGGCTGGAACGACCCCGACATGCTCGTCGTCGGCCGCGTCGGCTGGGGGCCGAAGCTTCACGACACCAAGCTGACGCCTGCCGAGCAGTACACCCACATCAGCCTCTGGTGCCTGCTCTCGGCGCCGCTCCTGATCGGCTGCGATCTTGAGCACATGGATGCCTTCACCCTGGGCCTTCTCACAAATGATGAGGTCCTCGCGCTTGACCAAGACTCACTCGGGGTTTCCGCACGCCGCATTGCGACCATCGGCGCGATCGATGTATACAAGAAGCCTCTCGATGATGGCAGCACGGCGCTGGGGTTCTTCAACCGGGGAGACACCCCTCACACGGTCACGGCAAAATTTGAGCGCTTTGGACTGCCGGGCCTAAGGCTTTTCCGGGACCTCTGGCGCCAGAAGGACGTGGGCACTTTCAAGAACGAGATGTCCGTCACCGTGGCGCCGCATGACGTCATGCTCTACAAGGTGAGCGCGGCGCAGCCCTAAGTAATCCGTTGTCTAAGGCGGCTCCGGTATTCCCGGAGTCCGCCGGGGAGCAAGGCCCCGCTTTAAGGCTTCGGACTGGGCTCGGGTGCAGGCTTCAGCCCCTTAGCGTGGAAGGCCCTGTGCCTTCAAAATCTAGGTTTTTTTGCAGGACTTAGAGGATTATTCGCACCGTTGGACCTCGTGAAAATGCGCCCGGGGAGCAGGGTAGCCTTGGGCACCGATCTTCGGGCGCCACCCGCATAGCGAAGCCCTATCCCAAAGCCATGAAATCCCTGAAGTCCGCAAGCAGCCTATTGCTCGTTATCCTTATCGCCGCATCGCTCCTCCCGGCCCTGCGTGCGGAGCCCACCCAGGACTACTCCGGGGTCGCCGCTCGAACGGCCCCCGAATGGGCGAGGCAATCCGTCATCTATGAGATCTTCCCAAGGCAATTCTCCCCAACCGGGGACTTTGCCGGCATAACCGCGAGGCTCGATGACCTAAAGGCGCTCGGCGTCGACATACTCTGGCTCATGCCGATCCATCCCATCGGGCACCTGAAGGCCAAGGGCAGCATAGGCAGCCCCTACGCCGTGCGGGACTACTATGCTGTCAATCCCGACTATGGAACCAAGGAGGACTTCCGGCGCCTGGTCGATTCGGCCCACAAGAGGGGTCTTAAGGTCATCATCGATATAGTGGCCAACCACACGGCCTGGGACAGCGTGATGATGGCGAATCCGAACTTCTACAAGCAGGACGCCGAAGGCCACGTGATCCCGCCGCATCCGGAATGGCTGGATGTCGCAGGACTCAATTACAAGAACCCGGAAACCAGGAAGTATATGCGCGAGATGCTCGTCTACTGGGTCAGGGAGTTCAAACTGGACGGCTACCGCTGTGATGACGCCCTCGATGTCCCGACGGACTTCTGGGAAGACGTGCGCCGCGATCTCGATGCGATCCATCCCGGGATCTTCATGTTGGCCGAGGCCAGCAAGCCCGAACTCCTCGTCAATGCCTTCGACTGCGACTACGGATGGCCGATGCTCGCCACGCTGAACAAGGTCATGATGTCAGGGGCGCCAGCCGGGGACATTCAGGAAACATGGGAGAAGACCGAACAGGGGACGTTCCCCAAAGGATCCCTGCACATGCGCTGCAGCGACGACCACGATGAAACCCGCGCCATCAGCCGCCTGGGCATCAACGGGGCTTTGGCCGCCAGTGCCCTCATGTTCACGCTTGATGGCATCCCCCTCATATACAATGGGATGGAGGTAGGCGATTCCACGGAGTCTAACGACCCGGCACTCTTTGAGAAGATGCCCGTGTATTGGCACCCGAAGGGCCGCGAATCCTTCCCGGCCACCTATGCAAAGCTGTGCGCGCTCCGCCACCAGCATTCCGCGCTCTCGGAAGGGTCGCTCGTCTGGCTCCAGAATTCGGCTCCCGGCGACCTGATTACATTCCTGCGCCGCAGCGGCACGGAGGAGATTCTTTCGGTAATAAATGTGTCCAATAGGACCAGGTCCGCGTCGATTAACCTGGAGCACGGCGGCGACTTCACCGTCCTGCTCAGCTCAAAGGAAAAGGACGGCGAACTGAAGCATGCCCTGCCGCTGGTCGACCTGGGGGCCTACGAATGGCGGATCTACGCGCGACCCCTTAAGCCGTAGTTGACCCAATCATCCTTGGCCCCAGCGGACGGGCGAGCGTCCCCGAAAGCCCGTCCCTCTATCGCGGGGTCACTTTAGGGCGGCTAACTCAGCCGCAAGAAGATCCCGTGCCTTAGCCTTGGCGTCCGCGAGCGGGATCTCACCCTTGTCGATCTTGGAGACGAAACTCCGCTGGGCCAGGTAGTCCTTGTTCGGAACCCCCGCCTTGCTCTGGAGCATCCTCCACGCCTTCCGGCGCTCCACGGCAAAGAGGACCATCTGGCGCGAGACCGCGTAGTAGTTCATCTTCCCGTGCTCCTCAGCCTTGATGTAGCAGCCAAAATTCGTGACGAAGCTCCGGTGCTTTGGGTCAAAGACACGACGGTAAATGACATCGTCCTGGGTGACGAAGAAGAGCATGTCATCAAGCGGGGTCAGCTTTGCGGCGTCCGCTTCCTTGATCGCCTTCACATGCTTGCGGAACCTCGCCTCGGTGATCGCCCAATGGGCGACCGAGAAGTTGTACTCCTCCCCCGTGGTGGAATACTTCGTGCGCCACCAGTCGCGGTCGATGCTCGGGTTGCCCTTCAGATCGAAGGCTTCCTGCGATGTCTCTCCTTTGCGGGGATTGAAGACAAACTCCGGCATCCCGCGCGCGTCCCGAACCATCTTGGCCTGGTCGGCGCTCATGTTGTCGGCAACGCCGTGCTCAGGCTGGCAGGTGGTGTAAGCCTGGAAGAAGGCCGTGCCGCGATACTCTAACCCGTCCAGGAGCGCCTTGTAGAGCTTGGCCGAATTGGCCATCGAGACCTGGGCCACGAAGGGCGAGCCGTGCCCGCTCGTGAATGCCTCGGCAACATTCTTCTTTTCGATCAGCTTGCCCTGGGAGGCGACGCCGAACTGGTTCATGTCATACCCCCCCAGCATGGTGGAGGAGTCCGAATTCTGGCCGCCCGTGTTCGAGTAGACCTGGGTGTCGAGCATGAGCATCTTCACATTGGGCCGGTTCTGGAGAACCACCTTCGAGACATTCTGGAAGCCGATGTCACCCAGGGCCCCGTCGCCGCCTATGACCCATACTTTGGGCAGCTCACGGATCTCCTGCTCGGTCATGAGCGCGTCGTCCAGATGGGTGAGTGTGAAATACTCAGCGTCCGACGACACACCCTCGGAGCGGTCGAGGAGGGCGTCTCCCAAGCGCTCGGGGACGACCGAGCGGCGCGCGTGGTTCAGGATCACAGACTCGGCCATCAGCCACGAGATCGTGGCGCCGTCCTGAAAGAGTGAGTTCATCCAGGGGTAGGCATGGGGATTGGCCGGGGGCGTCGATCCGTAGACCGTGTTGCAGCCGGTGCTGGCCCCCATCATCATGACCGACATCCCGTTCGCCCTTCGGCCGTCTACCGACTGGAGTTCCTTGTGGTTAAACGCGTCCTGCCGAAGAACCGCCACAAGGCCCCCGACGATCTGCTCATCGGTGATCGGGCCGTGCGACGCCTCATAGGAGGCGATGCGCCCGTCCGTGTCGCCGGCATCTTCACCCCCGAGGCCCACAATGGCATGGGCAAAGCTCCGGCGGTAAAGCTGGTACTCCTTCTCATTGCGGGCCTTCGCCGCCGCTAGCTTGCCTAGCCCCTCCTTTTCAAGCCGGTCGGCCTTCGCCCGAATTCGGTCGGCTTTGCGATGGTACAGGGGCCGCATGTAGGCCTCCGTGACACTCGCCACCGAGCGCAGGATGCTCTTCTCGCCGCAGCCGGCGCACGCACCATCGCCCGAGACAAGCGCCTCGTAATTGCGACGCACCATGAGGTGGTTGCGCAGCGCCGCCTCGCGCGAGCCCGCGGCATCCTGGTCGTTGTAGAGCCCAAGGAACTTCTGCGGCGTGTCGGGCAGGAGGCGTGAGAAGACCTGGGCCGTGGTGAGGGCCGCATTGAGGTCCTCAGTCTCGCGGGTCATCCGCAGCGCGTCGTGGTCTCCGCAGACCTGGACGCACTCGCCGCATCCCTTGCAGAGGTCCGACACAAATATGGAGAAGAGGCCGCCCGCGCCCGGGGTCTTCTGCTCAAGAGAACGGAAGATCGCGGGCACGTTGCCGTAAGCCAGGGGGAGGATATCGATAATCCCTGAAAGCTCCGCCTTGGCCCTGTCGGAAGGCCCCACGAGGGCACCGATCTCCTCGCGAATGATGTCCTTGAAGGGGAGCTTCGCACGGGACTTTACGGCCTCGTTCATCTTGGCCCTCGCCCGCAGCTCCACACCCGCCAGTTCCGCGCCGAACTTCCGACGCTCCGCGGGATCGGTCACGTAGTTGTTGATCGCGGTCTTTAGCACCGTCGTGACATCCTGGGCCATGTTCGGCAGGGCCGTGTCGGGGCAGGCGGTGATGCACTCCATGCACTGGGTGCAGTTCTCGGCGATGTAGACCGGCGTCTCGCGCCGCGCCACGTACTTCGACTGCGTCGCGCCGGTGCCCGCACTCATGACGCCCACGGAGGCCAGGGCACCCGCGGGTTGGTGGTAGCCAAGACCGTTACGGAACTCGGAGTCGAACTTGGCAACGGTCTGGAAGGGCGCTCGCGCGGGCTGCTGGGCCGGCATGGCAACCCCTCCGCACCCGGTCGAAGCACAGCCGGCGGTGGGGATGAACGTGTGATCGCCCTGCGGCGCGAGCGGCGCGTTGCGCATCGAGCTGCGGTCGGGCTCGTCTAGCCGGCCAATCTTGATCTCCCTAACCAGGGCGAAGCCCTCCGTCATGACGGTCATGTTGGAGGTGACGACCGCATCGCCAAAGCGACCGAACTTCTTCTCGTACTGCTTGCGGACGACCTTCTGAAACTGCTCCTCGGAGATCCCGAAGGTCTTCAGGAAGGGGGAAACCCGGAAAAAGGCGCCAAGGAATGAGTTGCCCTGCATGCGGAGCTGCAGCTCCGCCTGCGACGTGGCCTTCCGCGCGATGTCGAATCCGGGCAGGATGAAGACCCGGATGTTGTTATCGATGACAAACTGCCTGTGCGCCGCCGGCACCCGCTGCCAAGCGACCTCGGGCGCCTCGCTCGACTCCCACACCAGCGATCCGCCCTTCTTTAGGCCCTCGAGCGGGTTGGTGTGCGTGAAGGCCTTCGGGTCGCAACAGAGAACGACATCCACATGGTTGAGCTCGCAGTTCACCTTGATCCGCTCAGGCGCCACCGTGAGGTAGTAGTTCGTCGGTGCCCCCTTCTTCTCCGAGCCGTACTTGGGGTTGGCCATGACGTTGATCTTCTCCACGACCTGCCCGTCGGCATCATAGGTCGGGTTCTGTTCGGAGATGAATTTCCCGAAATCGCCGATGATCGACCCCAGGTTCTTGCCCGTCGTGATCATGCCCCAGCCGCCGATCGAGTGGAAGCGCACCGCGATCGCCCCGTCCGGAAGCAGGGACGGCGTGTCCTTGCTGATGACGGCGTAGGGATGCTGCACCCCAAGGACGAAATACGTTTCTCCGTCGGCGGCCCCGGCCCCGTCGGTGCGGCGGGTTGTGCCCGTTGCAAACTCATAGGCCCCAAGGGCGTGCTCCGGCCGGAAGTCGCGCGAGCCAATCCCGTACGCGCCCCGGAAGAGGCGGGGAGTCTCGGCAGGCGTGAGGGCGGGCAGCACACCCCCAAAATTCGAGACCTCGTTTGCCTTGCCCAGCGCAACCCGGATGTCGCGGGCCAGCGGATTGTCACCGGCCAGGCCCTCGTCTGTGCGCTCTAGAATGATGACGTTCTTCTTGCCGCGAAGGGCGTTCACGATGGCTGCCTCCGGGAAAGGCCGGATCACGTTCACGTGGATCGAACCCACCTTGGCGTTCCTGTGCCCCCTCAAGTAGTCGCAAGCGGCATCGATGTTCTCGGCCGCGCATCCGAGCGAGATGAAGACCGTGTCGGCGTCCTCGGTCAGGTACTCTGTCACCAACCCGTAGTGCCGCCCCGTGAGGCGGCCAAAGTCCGCGTAGGCAGCCTCCAGGAAGCCCAGGATCGGCTCGTTGAAGTTATTGCGGCGGGCCACGACGCCGTTCATGTGGTGCTCCTGATTCTCCACCGGCCCGAGCAGAACCGGGTTCTTTAGGTCGATCATCTCCGGCAGGCGGCGGCGCCTCGGCCCAAAGAGCTCCCTCTGCGCAGGGGTGGGGCAGTCGATAATGTCGTCCGGAGCGCCGAGGAATTCCCGGAGAAATTCGGCCTCGGGCGCCAGGTACGTGCGTTCCGAGTGCGTGGTGAGCATGCCATCCTGGATGTTCATCGCCGGGTTTAGCGCCAGCTCGTTGACCCTGCGCAGGATGATCGCCTGGTCCGCAGCCTGCTGAGCATCCTTGGCCATCAGCATCGTCCATCCCGTGTCGAGGGCCGCGTAAAAGTCGTCATGGCCGCAGTGGACATTGAGGGCCTGCTTGGTAAGCGCACGGGCTCCGACCTGAAGCACCATGGTCGAGAGCTTTCCGGGAGCATGGTAATACTGCTCCATCGCGTAGACCAGACCCTGTCCCGAGGTGAAGTTGACGGTGCGCCGGCCGGTGACCGCAAAGGCCGTGGCGCCGCCCTGGGCCGCATGTTCGCCCTCCGTCTCGACGGCGACCTTCTGCTGACCCCAAACGTTGAGCTCACCCTGCGCATAGGACTGCTGGAAGATCTCACCGCCCTCCGTCGACGGGGTGATGGGGTAGAATACCCCGCCCTCGGTGATGCGGGTCTCGACGTACTGGGTGACAAGCTGGTTGCCGTTGCACGTCACCCGTATGCCCGGGTATTTCGGCTTTGCGTGGGCCGCGGGCTTCTGGATCGAGGGGGACGCTGAACCTTGGGCGGGATGGCTCATAAGAAAGGTTGTTAGCTCTGCCTGTTCCTGGATGAAAGCTGGCCCGGTGGTGCAAAACCGCAACAACGGGAACTCATACGGGCATTAGCTTGAGTGTTTCGGGGCCTGTATCCAGTTCAAAGGTTGGGAAGGGATTATTTCGTCTGCGAAAGGCCCTAGGCCCCCGCCCCGGGCGACGCCTTCGCGGGACCGGGCGCTCGCACCTATCCGCTCGCACGATGGCATCCGGCGTGCTACCGACCCGGTGTGAACCCGACCCCCGCCACGGCGCCCAAGGATGCATATCGTCTTACCAAGGTCGTTTTTACCCTTGGGCCCGCGTCATCCGATGAGGCCATGCTCGAGCACCTGATCACGGCCGGAGTCGATGTCTGCCGCCTCAACATGGCTCACGCCGACCACGCCTGGACCCGCTCCATGATCGGGCGGATCCGAGCCGTCTGCAATCGCACCGGCCGGCATATCGCCCTCATGATGGACATCAAGGGGCCCGAGATACGCACGGGCGACCTTGCGGAGCCCCTGGATCTCATTAAGGGCGGCCTGATTGACCTGCTTCCCGAGGCCGGCGAGGCCATGGGCCGCGTCCCCGCGGTCACGGTCAACTACCCGGGCCTAGGCCGAGACGTCACCGTGGGAACGACCGTGCTCGTGGACAGCGGCCTTATCCGGCTTGAAGTCGTTGAGACCAGCTCCGCCCGGGTGCGATGCCGGGTCGTGGTACCGGCCCGCCTTACCAGCAGGCGCCACGTGAACCTGCCTGGAGTCAGGGTGCGCCTGCCCGCGCTCACGCCCAAGGATAGGGCCGACATCGCCGTAGGGGTTGAGGAGAAGATCGATTTCTTCGCGCTGTCCTTCGTCCGCGAGGCCGACGACATCGACATCCTTCGGCGAACGCTCTCGGACCTGAAATGCGACGCCCAGATCATCGCCAAGATCGAGGACCAGTCCGGGCTGGCAAACTTGGACGAGATCGTGGTCGCCTCCGACGCCATCATGGTGGCCCGGGGCGACCTCGGCATCGAGGTGCCCATGGAGGACCTTCCCCTGATCCAGCGCCGCGCCATTGAGACCTGCATCCGCCTTCGAAAGCCCGTGATCGTGGCGACGCACCTCCTGGAGTCGATGATCACCTCCCCGGTCCCGACCCGCGCCGAGGTGAGCGACATCGCCAGCGCCGTCTGGGCCACGGCCGATGCAATCATGCTTTCCGGGGAGACCACAACGGGGCGCTATCCCCTGGAATGCGTGCAGTTCATGAAGCGGGTTGCCAACAAGATAGAGCAAAGCGCCGAGAAGGGATACAATGTCGGGCTCCCGCTGAAAACGCACAAGGATCGCCTGCTGCGCGCCTCGGTGCTCCTCGCCTCTGAGATCGGAGAGGCCGGAATCGTGGTTTTCACCCGCAACGGATCGCTTCCCCAGACCCTCTCGGCGTTCCGCGCCAAACGATGCCCCATCTATGCGTTCACCGATGAGCCCAGGGTCTTTAGGCGGCTCCTCTTAGTCTGGGGCGTGGAGCCCTTCCTGATGGACTTCTCGCCCGAGCCCGAGAAAACGATTCGCGACGCGTTCTCCTACCTCACGCGCAGGGGCTGGGTGGTCCAGGGCGACTGGCTCGTGGTCGTCACCAACGTTCTGGCTGGCCAGAACGTCGTGGACACGATCCAGATGCGTCCGGTCGAGTAGGCCCGGACCCGTTCCGGGCTAGGTCCCGAAAGAGGGCGCCGCCGGCGGGTCCTGCCCGGCGACGCCTTTAAGGAATTCCACAATGGGCCCCTAGGAGCCCAGGACCACCTCGACCTTGACCTCGGTGCGGCCATCCAACGGAACGGGCACGTGGTTTCCGGCAACCTTTCGTCCATCCACCGTGAGTGATTTGACGCCCTTAGACCTTCCCTTGGGATTTGAAACCTTGATCGTGTAGGTGACACCGCGGAATTTGCGCTGAACGGTGTAGCCCTTCCACTTCTTTGGCACGCAGGGGTCGATCCTGAGGCCGCTGTAGTCGGGCTGAACCCCGAGGATGTACTGCTGCGCGGTCACGAGCGACCAGGCGCCGGTCCCGGTAAGCCATGAGTTCTTGGCCTCGCCCGGCGTGGGTGAGAACTGGGACGCCGTCATCTGGGCGTAGACGTAGGGCTCCGAGCGGTAGACGTCGTGGTCCTTCTTGGCGGACGGACAGACGCTTAGGTAGTACTCAAGCGCCTTCTCTCCCTCGCCGAAGAGGGTCCAGCCAATGTGGATCCATGTGTTGTTGTGGGAGAACACGCCTGCGTTTTCCTTGTACCCCGGAGGGTAGCTCGAGACTTCGCCGAGCTCGAGATGGTAGGTGGAGTAGGGGGGATACTGCAGCGCGCATCCGTGCTGCGGCGTGTAGAGGTACTTGTCGACGGCCTGAAGCGCCTTCTTGGCGCGCCCGTTTCCCTGGCCCGCGCCCCCGAGCACGCACCAGGCCTGGCTCTCTATGAAAACCTTACCCTCCTCGCATGTCTTTGAGCCGACGGGGTTGCCGGCTGCGTCAAAGGCGCGCGTGTACCACGCCCCGTCCCACGCCTGGGATTCGACGGTCTGGAGCATATCGGCGTAGTATCCGTCGACCCGAGCCGCCTCATCGGCCTTGCCCATCGAGCGGTAGAGGCCCGAAAGGTCGCGTGTGGCGTAGAGGAAGAGCCCCGCGATCATGACGGACTCGGCATTCGAGCCGGCAATGTCGCCCGTCACCTGGAAGGACTCATTCGGCTCCTTGGAAAAGCAGTTAAGGTTCAGGCAGTCGTTCCAGTCGGCGTGGCCGATCAGGGGCAGGCGATGCGGTCCCCGGTTCTTGAGCGTATAGGCGATCGATATCTCGAGGTGGCTATGCAGGTTGTCCTTCGAGCCTGGCTTGTCGGCGTAGCCGCAGGGCTCCTCCAGGATGGACAGATCCCCGGTCTCCCGGATGTAGGCGCACGTGGCCAGGATGAGCCAGAGCGGATCGTCGTTGAATCCGCCCCCGATGTCGGCGTTGCCCTTCTTTGTGAGCGGCTGGTACTGGTGGTAGCACGTTCCGTCGGAGAGCTGTGTCGAGGCGATGTCCAGTATCCGCTGCCGGGCCCGGTCGGGAAGCATGTGAACGAAGCCGAGCAGATCCTGGGTCGAGTCCCGGTAGCCCATTCCGCGGCCTATGCCCGTCTCGTACCCGGAGGTCGAACGCGAGAGGTTGAACGTCGCCATGCACTGCACCTGGTTCCAGGTGTTCACCATGCGCCGGAGGTGCTCGTTTGGAGCGTCCGGTGTCCGGTAGATGGACAGGAGGTCCTCCCAGCGCGCCTTCAGGGCCGCAAACGCCGAGTCCACGGCCGCCATGTCGGAGTACTTGGCGAGGATTGCACGACCCTTCGATTTGTTCATCACAAACGGGGCATCGAATTTCGGAAGGTCGCCCTGATCGACGTAGGCCAAGATAAACGCGAACGTCTCTTCCTGCCCGGGTTTCAGGGTGAGGTTGACCTGATGGGCGCCGACCGGGTTCCAACCATAGGCATGGCTGTTCGTGCATTTTCCCGCTAGAACCGCCTTGGGGTCATGGAGCCCGTTGTGGACACCGACGAAGGCGTCGCGGGAGGTGTCGAAGCCGTCGATCTTCCTCGTGCAGCCGAAGAGAGTGTAGTGGTTGCGGCGCTCCCGGTATTCCGTCTTGTGGTAGATTGCGCTGCCCTCGACCTCAACCTCGCCAATCGAGTAGGTGCGCTGGTAGTTCGTCATGTCGTTCAGCGCCTCGTAGAAGCAGAACTCCACAAACGAGAAGAGGGTCAGCTTCTGCTGTTTCTTGGTCTTGTTGCGGACGGTGACCTTCCAGACCTCCAAGTTCTCATTCGGGGGCACGAACATGAGCTGCTCGACCTCGACGCCGTCCTTGCGGCCCGTGATCTTCGTATAGCCCAACCCGTGCCGGCACTCATAGGCATCAAGCTTCGTGCGGACGGGCTTCCAGCCGGGATTCCAGACCGTTTTCCCCTGCTTCACGTAGAGGAACCTCCCGTCATTATCCATTGGGTTATTGTTGTAGCGGTAACGCGTCAGCCGCCGCAGGCGGGCATCCTTCCAGAACGAGTAGCCCCCAGCAGTCTGGGTGCACAGGCCGTAGAACTCATCCTGCCCGAGCATGTTAAGCCAGGGAAGGGGGGTATCCGGGCGCGTGATCACGAACTCTTGCTTGGCGTCGTCAAAGTAACCGTATTGGGCCATGGGATTTGGGTGTTGGGAAAACGCCAAACGGATCATGCCGCGAAGCGAATGGCAATGGCCTCTTTGAGGTTTCGGGCAGTAGGAGAGGGAGGATCGAAGCCAGTAGCCCCTGTGATGCGAGAGGCCCTGCTTCTTGGCGATGCCGCCGCAGGGTGAATCACCGGGGCGCGAGACATTGCGCATATCTTGCCCAGCACCTTTCGGGTTTGATGCGCAGACTCTATAAATAAACCGCTATATAGCGCCCCAAAGCGCATGACACAGCCCTAAAGAGCCTGCCCCTCAGTGCAAGAAGTCGGGCCGACTCCCTGGAATCGGACCAAATATATAGCGCGGATAGCGGTTTTATTAAAGCCGGCTGTCAACGTGTAGTGACGGCGCGGCGCGCCCCCTTGGGTGCCGCGAATCCGCACCGGTTCTGTCCCACTACCCAAAGACGTAACCTTCGCGCCCCCATTGCGGGGCCTAGGTGATTGAAACATGAACATCCCAAAGTCCTATAACAAAGCCCCCTGGCGCCTCTTGGCGTCCTGTGCTTTTATCCTCTCCATGGTGTGCGCAAGGGCCCAAAGCCTCCAGATTGGCACCCTTGCTGGCTCGCCTTACTCGCGCGGCGGCGCCGACGGCACCGGATCGGCCGCCGGGTTCAATAATCCCAGTGGCGCCGCTGTCGACGGATCCGGCAACGTCTACGTGGCCGACTGGCAAAACCACACGATCAGGAAGGTTACCCCGGCGGGAGTCGTGACCACGATCGCCGGTACTGCCGGCGTCCAGGGCAGCGCTGATGGCACGGGGCCGGGCGCGAGCTTCCTCTATCCGACCGGTATTGCCGCCGATGCCACTGGCAATCTCTACGTCACGGATTCCGGCAACAGCACAATCCGAAAGATCACCCCCACTGGGGCTGTTACAACACTGGTGGGGACTCCGGGCAAGTCGGGCTATGCCGATGGCACGGGCTCCGCCGCTCGCTTCAGCACTCCCTGGGGGATCGCCGTGGATTCCACGGGCAACCTCTACGTCGCCGACAATGGCAACCAGGTCGTCCGCAAGATCACTCCGGCTGGGGTGGTCACGACGCTCGCCGGAGTCCCGGGCAACATCGAAAGCGCCGACGGCGTGGGACCCACTGCGGGTTTCAATTTTCCGTCGGGATTGGCGGTGGATTCAGGGGGATTCGTCTACGTCGCCGACACGAACAATTTGACCATCCGCAAGGTGAGCCCGACCGGGGTCATCTCCACATTGGCGGGCACGACCGGGTTGGTGGGTAGTGTCGACGGCACCGGCTCCAGCGCGCGCTTTAATTATCCGAGATCCGTGGCGGTTGATGGTTCCGGCAATGTCTACGTTGCGGACACAAATAATGCCGACGTTCGCATGATAACGCCCGCCGGGACCGTTACGACCCTGGCAGGGGAGGCGGGCTACTACGGTTTTGTCGACGGAACCGGAGCAAATGCGCGTTTCTCGGGCCCCCAGGGTATCGCCGTGGATGCGGCGGGAAACGTCTATATCTGCGACACATCTAACAGCGCACTGCGCCGGGGCGTCGCAAGCGGCACTCCCTCAATCGGCACTCCGCCGCGCACGCAGTCAGTGGGCGTCGGCAATACGGTGACCTTTACCGTGGCTGCGAGCAGCGCCACCCAGCTCACCTACCAGTGGAGCTTTAACGGCGCGTCCATCGCGGGCGCCACGTCCCCGACGTACACCACGCCGCCCGTGCAGCTCTCGAGCCAGGGCCTCTACACGGTTGCTGTCACAAACTCCGTCGGCACCACCGTAGGGGCCGCCTCGCTCACGGCGACCTTCTCTCACGAACCGACCTTCTCCTTTGGAACATGGACCTCGTCCACTCCGCTCCCCAGCGCCACCAGCTATGTCGCACTCGCGTACGACGGCTCCCACTTCCTCACGGTGGGCCTCGACGGGACAGCCTTTTCCTCGCCGGACGGTGCAAGCTGGACCGCCTCGGCCACCAACGGTCCCCCGGGCCAAGCATGGGGCCAGCTGAACTCGGTTGTTAACGTCCCAGGGAAAAACATGCTGGTCGCCGTCGGCAACGGAGGCGCGGTCGTGACCTACTCGAGCCCGACCTACAGCGGCTCCCTCCAAACCTCGGGCACGACCAACATCCTCACCGGGGTGGCCGAAGGAAATGCCACGCTCGTCGCGGTAGGGTACGGCGGCGCCTGCGCGACATCGGATTTGAGCGCGGCCACCTGGAAAGCCGAGACGACCGGCACAAGCCAAAACCTTAATGCCATCGCCTATGGAAACGGCACCTTCGTCGCCGTCGGGCTTGGCGGCACGGTGATCACCTCGGGCGATGGCGCCAAGTGGAGCCCCCAGAACCTGGGATCGACCGACGACCTGTACGGGGTTGCCTACGGCTCGCGGGGATTTGTCGCTGTGGGCACAAACGGCGGGATATTCACCTCGCCGGATGGCGTCCTCTGGCTCCAGGAGGTCTCCCCTACGTCGACGGTGCTCGTACACGTGGGCTATGGTGACGGCACCTTTGTAGCCATCGGCTTCCTGGGCACGATCCTGACCTCAACCGACGAGGGCATTACGTGGGCAAGCCAGAGTTCCGGGACCCTTGCGCGGTTGGACGGGGTGGCGATCGGCAACGACTCCTTTGTACTCGTGGGCACGGGTGGAGTCGTGGAAACGTCCGCTTCGGCCGAACCGAGTCGTCTGATCAACCTGTCAGCCCGCTCCACCGTGGGAACGGGCGGCGGAATACTGATCGCAGGCTTCGTGGTAAACGGCACCGGTTCCAAGCAGATCCTGCTGCGCGGCGTCGGGCCCACGCTTTCCAAGTTCGGCGTCACCGGGGCTCTCGCGCAGCCGCGCTTGGCCCTCATAGATGCGACGGGCGCAAGTGTGGCCTCCAACAGCGTATGGGGCGGCGGGACCTCGCTTTCGCAGGCCTTCGTACAAGTCGGGGCTTTCGCCCTACCAGCAGATTCCGTGGACGCAGCCATGCTCCAGCCTATCAAGGCGGGGGACTATACTGCACAGCTGAGCGGACTCTCTGGCACGACAGGCGTAGGCCTGGCGGAGATCTATGATGCGGACACGGGGCCATCGACCGCGCGACTGATCAACATCTCTGCCCGGGCTTCGGTGGGCACGGGCAGCAATATCCTTATCGCTGGCTTCGTTATATCCGGGGACACGCCCGAGACCGTCCTGATCCGGGGAATCGGGCCGGCGCTGAGCCAGTTTGGGGTGTCGGGAGCTCTTGCGACGCCGCAGTTGGTGCTCTACGACGCGGACAACAACACCCTCCAGACCAACAGCGTCTGGGGAGGCAAGCCCGCGCTTTCGCAGGCCTTCTTGCAGGTGGGCGCATTTTCACTGCCCGCGGCCTCGGCCGACGCGGCAATCCTCGTCACGCTTCCCCCGGGGGCCTACACGGCCGAGGTGAGCGGCGTGAGCGGGGCAACCGGCGTGGGCCTTGCGGAGATCTACGAGGTCAAGTGACCGTTCGAGGGTGGGGGTGTGCGCCCACGGCCGGTATCCCGGCCGTGGGCTTTCTGCGGGCCTAACCGACCGCCACGGTCGCCCCTAGGCGGGAGGAGCGGTAGGCGGCCTCCATGACCACGACGCGCGCAGCGGCCTCCCGCACGGGGACCAGGGGCATTCCGGGCTCCCCGGCGACCGCATTCACAAACTGCTGGAGCGGCGTCGCGGGCCCCTCGGGAAGGTCCGTCCATGGATTCTTTCCATCCGCTCCCTTCACGTTCGGGCACTTAAAAAAGAGTTCCCCCTTAACAATGGCCGCGTTCCCCTCCGTGCCGCTTATCTGCAGCGTCACCGGGTCTGCGATGTCCACCCAGCTGGCTGCCAGGGTTCCGATGACGCCGCTCTTGAAGCGCAGGAGCGCCTCACCGGCCTCGTCACAGTCGCCGTAGCGTCCCGTGACTACTCGGGTCTCCGCCGTCACCTTCTCGACGTCGCCGCAGAGCCACATCATGACGTCCAGCATATGGGTCCCCAGGTCTCCAAAGCCTCCAAAACCCGCGATCTTGGGATCCGCCATCCACCGCCAGTTCTCCCATGGCGCGTCGGGCTTCGCGTCAAACCAGCCCCCCAGCGAGCCGTTGTGGCAGTTGGATCCCGAGATGCGCGTTATCTTCCCAAACACGCCGCGCCCAACCTGCTCTCTGAGGAACAAGATCTGTGGGCTCGTCCGCATGAAGTAGCCCGTGGTGAAGAGCACGTTGGCCTTCGAGATCGCGTCGGCCATTTCCATGCTCTCGGCCGCAGTGATACCGAGGGGCTTTTCGGCGTAGATGTGCTTGCCGGCCGCCGCAGCAGCGAGGACCAGGTCCCGATGCCTGTTGGTTTCCGAGCATATGACCACGGCGGCCACCTCGGGATCGGCCCAGATCTGTTGCTGGTCCGCTGCCACGGCCGCGCCCAGTTCCTCCGCGCGCTTTTCGGCCCGAGCGGGAACATGATCCCACACCCATTTCACCCGCACCCCGGGTTTGTCGGCGTTGAGGAGCTTTATGAAGCCCGGGGTGTGGATATGCGCACACCCCACGAACGCGAGGATGACAGGCTTACCGGCGACGCCGGCGGCGGCCGACAGGGCGCCAGGCAGCGCTGCGAGAAGGGCGACTCCGCCGGCTGCCTTGATAAAGCCACGACGATCCAGGGTGGGGGTTGCGGGAGTTTCTTTTTGCATAGGGTTAGGTTTCGTTGAACCCCTCAATCGGGGGCGTGTCAACGGCCCTGCCTGCCAGCGGGTGCCCTCGCCGCAAAATCCAACCCCGCGATTGCCTAAGAACGGACCGCCCTGGCCATCCGCCTCTGCTTGAAACCCTCCATCACCACCGCTGCCACGGTTTCAGGGGGCATCAGGTCGGTGTTAACGACCAGGTCGTACGTGTGCGGATCGTCGATGTCGGTGCCAAATTTAGTTTTCACGAACCGGCGCCTCGCCAGGTCGGTCGAGTCCACGAATTCCTGGGCTGCGGCCCAGTCACAGGTCTTGTCCGCCATCATGCGCCTTATCCGCGTCTCCTTGCTAGCGACCAGGCGAACATGGAACCCCCCAGGCAGGGACTTGGTGATCAGGTGGCCCGCGCGCCCCACAAAGATGACGCGACCGGAGCGCGCCAGGTGCCTGATCGTCTCGCCAATCTGTTCCTCAAGCTCCCAGAGCGGGGGGTGAAGTCCGACAAGTTCGCCAATGATCGCCTTGATCTCGGAGATGCGGTCCTCGGGCAGGACATCCGCGAGCCTTTCGGGAAGCTGGTGGGACGACAGGGCAAAGTTGAGGAGGTTCCTGTCGAGAAACATCCAGCTCTGGTGCTCCCGACCGAATCCGTCTTCGAGCATGGGAATCAGAATCTGACCAAGCGTGGTTGCTCCAGCATAGGCTTCGCGAGAGAGCGTGATGAACGGCTGTGCCTCGGCCCCCGCGGGCGTCGGAGCCGCCACCATCGGCTCCTGCATTCGGGTCTGAAATATCGTCAGCCCTTTATCCAGGTAGGTGTGTGCGGGCATGTGGCCCCTCCTTTCGTGTTCTTGCGTTATCTAATCGTTATAAACTGTCGGCACTGGGTACCGGGGCAGGGCAGCCAGTGCGCTCCCCCGTGTGGGTTTTATAAGGCGATGCCGGCTGTCTCTCCAGAAGAAAATTGGAGGCAACTCCTGCTGGTGGCTGACTGCGCCCCCTGTGCCGAAAGGGCAGCTGCCGATGCCATGCATAGCGCCCCAACGCATCCACGAAACCCGGCGACGGTCTGGCCTAAAGGCCGCCGCCGCACCCGCCCCAAAGCACCCTAGTCCTTCCAGAGAACGAACACGAGGGTGGCCAGCGCCGCGAACGTAACCGTCGGTCCTATCACCCACAGGGGATTAAAGGGAAGGTGATAGCGCCCCACAGCCCACACGACCGCTACGCTCTTAACAAGGATCACGGCCCAGCAGAGTAGGATCACGTTTCTGACGCGCCTGCGCCTGAGTTGTGCAATCTCCTCAGCCGTAAGACCCTCGTATGCGTTCTTCGGTAGCCGGTGGAAGAACCTGTCATGGATTTTGATCGCGGACATTTTTCACCTCCTTGGGGTTAAGGGCTGATCGCGTTGCTGCTAGGATGGGAAGGTAGGCCTGTTTGGCGCGCCGCGCTCCGCATCGGTTGGCTTTCTCGCGGCTTCAATTGCTGCCGCCAGACGCGGCGTGGCCAGGTGGTTGCGTGCCTAATCGAGCTAACCCATTCTGAGGCACATGCCTCGGAAAGTGCAGGTTGGACTCCGCAGTCCCCGGGCTCAGCGGCGGCGGACCCGGGCCACGACCCGGTCAAATCTCCAATTCAGGTAGGGTGATAGGATACTGTGCAGCCAACGGAGCGCCGTCAGCGGGACGCCGGGTGTGACCGCAAAGCGCCCGCGAGAAACCCCCTCAAGCGTGAGACGAGCGACGTCATCTGCCGTCCACAACCCGCCGGACGCCGTGAGCGCCTTGGTCTCGACCGGCTTGGTAAGATTCTCGAGCGCCAGCTGCGGGGTGTCGGTATCGGGTGGGTATACGATCGTGACAGTCACGCCGGTCGTCTTGAGCTCCCCGCGCAGGGATTCCGCGAGTCCCCGGACGGCGAACTTTGTCGGTGAATAAGAGGTGTAGCCAAACAGACCCACCAAGCCGGCACCCGAACTGATGAGAACGACAGCCCCGCGCCTTCGCTGGCACATGCCCGGCACGACGGCCTTCAGGGCATACACGGTCCCGAGGTAGTTCACAGCCATTGTCCGCTCAAAGACCTGAACCGGCACATCCTCGAAATACCCGGGCTGCGCCACGCCAGCAGAGGTGATAAGCAGGTCAACCGGCCCGTGGATTTTCTCCACAAACGCGATAGAGGCGAGGACCTCCGACTCGATCGAAACATCGGCGGTGGCAATGGCCACAATGGCGCCAGGAGCGGCGGCCATCACGGCCCCCTTTGCCGCCGAAAGCTTCACCGGATCGCGCGCCACTAGGCTCACCTTCGCGCCCGCCGCGGCAAGGCGTAGTGCGAGCGCAAGGCCGATGCCGCTTGAACCTCCCGTAATCAAAACGTGCTGATCACGAAACGTCATGGAGGGCCGGACTGTGCTGCACAGGGGTTCATTTTTTGAGTCGTCGAAGGGGAAACAAAAACACGCGGGGCGTCAATCGGGCCGCAGTCCCTGCGGTTTCCACTCTGGAGCCAAAAGGATTCGGACGGCGCGGCGGGGGAGACACTCGCTACGTCACCAGCCCGTGCGCGAAAAGGCCGGTGGGGTTTCCCAGTCCGAAGGCGATCGCCGGACCGCGCTTATCAAGGGTGACCTTCACGTGCTCCACCGTAGGTGCGATCTCCTTTAGGAACTGGATCTGAAGCGTTGCCGGCCTTGGGGGATACCCTCCCGAAACCAGGGCGCTTTGCAGGTAGTCGAAAAAGACGGTGTTGTTGACATGCATGTTGCCGTCGAAATCAGAGTACCGAACCGAGACGTCCCGCTCAAAGGAACCCACCGGTGGCGGCTCCAGCCGGGCTTTTTCCATGTCGGGAAAAAAAGCGTCTCCGTGACGGGTGGGGAAGCCCTCCGCCACGTCCTTTGGAACTCGGCAGATGGCCTTCTCGCCAATGTTCACGTAAAGCCAGATGGACGAGGCGGCGACGATGAGCTCGCTGCCGCAATAGATGCGGAAATCCCTGTATCCCTTGAATGCGCGGACGCCCGACGACCATGTGACGACCCGCAACACCTCCTCATAGCTCGGATAGCGGGTCACCGAGACGGCCATCCTGTGCAGGACCCAGGATTCACCTCGGGTCTCCTTCGCGTGGGCACCCGCTCCGCACTGGTCTGCATGCCGGATCGCAGCCTCTTGCAAGAAGGCAGCCAGGCTGCGGAGCGACAGCACGTTGTCCCGATCGACGTTCCAGTAGGAGACCGCCCCATCCAGGACGAACTCCTTTGAGATGCTCGGATTGGCGGCTTCCATCACCCGTGCAGATAGCCCCCTTCACCCACAGCCGCTAAGCCCAGCCAAATCTTTCGTGAATTGGTCACTCAGGAACCCTATTGAAATGCGAATCCGCAATCCAGAAGCGAATTTGAACCAATCCGACTCGCGCCCGTGCGGTAGGCTATCCTGGGGTGCGAGTTTAGTGGGACCGATGCTCCTTTGTTGACGAAAGCCCTGCACATGGGGTTCCTGTTACAATGGATTGCCAGTTCTCTCTAGCCCGCGTGTGTCGCCCGGATGGCAAATTGACCGCGCATGGCAAAAAAACGGGTCCGACGAGACGAGCGTGCAGCATGAGGCGCGCGATAAGCTCCTGCGCTCTAGGGATTATCTGTCTTGGCCTTTGGTCGGTCGACGCATGGGCCAGCAGTGGGCCAGAGCCGCTTTGGGCCTACGGATTCTCGGCGCCGCCTTTGCCGAGCGACAAGCCGAGGTCTCAGACCCCGCCGCCAAGTTCAAGGGCTCTGAGGACGACTGAATCAACCGACGAGCAGACGCGGCTTCGGCGTGCCGATGGGAGCAGCGCGGCCTACTCGGAAATCGATATCCGTGATGGCGGAAATGTCGCGGATTGGTTTCCCGGCGACCACCCGCCGATGCCGAACGTGCTGATCCACGGACCTGCCCAACTGGGAGCCACCTCGTGGGGCTGCGCCTATTGCCATCTCCCGACTGGCAAGGGGCGCCCGGAGAATGCGCCCGTTGTGGGACAGCCTGTGGCCTATTTCCTTCGCCAACTTGAGGATTTCAGGAATGACGCACGCACCTCGGCCGACCCTCGGAAGCCCAACACGCCCGTGATGGCTGGCCTGGCAAAGGCCATGACCGACGACGAGATGAGGGTGGCCGCAGCGTATTTCGCCTCGATGAAGTGGACGCCCTGGACCCGGGTCATTGAGACAGATCTGGTGCCGAGGACGCGGATCGTGGGAAACTTGTTTATTCCGATGGAGAAAGCGCTGACCGAGCCGATAGACGGCAGAATCATTGAGGTGCCAGAGGACGAAAAACAATCGGAGAGCCTGCGCAATCCACGCTCAGGCTTTATCGCTTATGTCCCAGTGGGCAGCATCAAACGGGGCGCATCCTTAGCGACCACCGGAGGCGCTAGCATTGTCGACGGAAAGATCGTTCCGGGCAAGACGTTCGCGTGCTCCAACTGCCATGGACCCGATCTCATGGGGCTCGTGGACGTGCCGGGCATTGCCGGCCGTTCTCCGAGCTACTTGGTCCGCCAGCTCTACGATTTTCAGCAGGGGACACGAAAGGGCAGGTCATCTGCCTTCATGCTACCGGTTGTCGCAAACCTCACGGCCGAAGATATGGTCGCCATAGCTGCCTATGTCACGTCGCGCAGTGCGCCTCCTCCCGCATCATTGCCTTAGCGCTCACCGGTCCTCACAAGGCAACGGCCTTAGGTCCCTGCCGGGCTTTCAAGAGAGCACAATTTTCCCTGCCGGCGCTCCCTCAATGCTTCATCGCTGCCGCGCCGATTCCGTCCAACTCCGCCAACGTTTGCGGCGACAGGGTCAACTGCCCGGCAGCCAGGTTCTCGCGGAGGTGGACGACAGACGACGTGCCTGGGATCAACAGGATGTTGGGCGACCGGTGCAGCAGCCATGCCAGAGCGACCTGCATCGGCTTTGCTCCGAGCCGGTCCGCAACGGCCGAAAGGGTGGAGGACTGTAGAGGCGTGAATCCCCCGAGCGGGAAGTACGGCACGTAGGCAATGCCCTGCCGGGCTAGGTGGGCGATCAATGCGTCATCGTGCCGGTGGGCCAAGTTGTAGTTATTCTGCACACAGACGATCTCGGTGATCGCCTGGGCCTCGGCCACCTGGGCGGCCGTGACGTTGCTAACGCCAATGTGGCGGATCAGCCCCTTGCGCCTTAGGTCAGCCAGCACAGTCACCTGCTCGGCAATGAAACCCTCCGCGGGGCCGTGGCCCGAGCCCAGCGCTCGGTAGTTGACGATGTCGAGCGTGTCTAGACCCAGGTTGCGCAGATTGTCATGGACGCCTGCGGTCAGGTCCTGGGGCGACGTGGCGCGCTGCCATGACTTGTCTGGCGGGCGCCGAGCCCCCAATTTTGTGACGATCACGAGTCCATCGGCATAAGGATGGAGTGCCTTTCGGATGATCTGGTTGGTGATATGCGGTCCGTAGAAATCGCTCGTGTCGATGTGGTTCACGCCGCCTGAAATAGCCTCCCGGAGCACAGCTATGGCACCCTCAGGGTCCTTCGGCGGCCCCCACACGCCGGGTCCGGCAAGCTGCATCGCGCCATAGCCAATCCGGCGGACCTTGAGCGAAGTGCCCGTGAACGTGAACAGACCTCCGAGCGTGGAAGAATTCATTTTGTTGCTCCTTTCAGTGAAGACATGAGGGAGCACATACAACATTCTATAAAACGCAATTGAAGGGACGTGTGATCGAACGGTGCCAAACGCATCTATCGCCGACACTCTTCGATCGGACAGCGAGGCCCTTGGAGTTGATGCAGTCCACGGCTTGCGGTCCAGACCGTCGGCGATTAGACTTCCCCTAATTTGGCATCGTGAAAACTCCATGAACGACCCGGCATTTTGGGACAGGCTGCAATTCGCCTTCACCATAACCTATCACTATCTCTTCCCGCAGCTGACGATGGGGCTTGCGCCGATGCTCGTGTATTGGAAATGGCGGGCCTTCCGAACTGGAGATGAAAGTTACATCCGTGCAGCACGATTCTGGGCAAAGATCTTCGGTCTGACATTTGCCGTGGGCGTCGTGACGGGAATACCGATGGAGTTTCAATTCGGCACCAACTGGGCCAGCTTTTCCCGCTATTCGGGAAACTTGATTGGGCAGACCCTGGCCATGGAGGGCATGTTCGCTTTCTTCATGGAAAGCGCATTGGTCGGAGCTCTGGTCTGGGGAGAAAAGCGGCTTGGCCCCCGAAGCCACTTAGCGGCGGCTATAGGGGTGGCGCTCGGGAGCTGGCTCTCTGGGTATTTCATTCTGGTGACGAATGCATTCATGCAGCACCCAACGGGCTACGCAGTAGCCTCCGATGGGCGGCTGCACCTGGCGAGCATGGCCAGCTACCTGGGGAATCCTTGGGCCTTTGCAATGTTTGCTCACAACCAAATGGCGGCCTTGGTGACCGGCGGATTCGTGGTGGCCTCGGTGGGTGCGTGGTATGCCTTGCGGGGCGAGCATCCCGGTCAAGCCCGGCTTTATCTCCGGTCGGGTGTCACGGTGGGTCTCTTTGCCTCCATTCTAGTCGCCTTTCCCACCGGGGACATTCAGGCCAAAATGGTTGCGACCCATCAGGCACCCGCACTCGCCGCAATGGAAGGGCGCTTCCACAGCGGCACCTATGCCGAAATTAACCTCATCGGTCAGCCCGATGTCCGCGAGCGGCGGCTCGACAATCCCATCCGCATTCCCGGCCTCCTCAGCTTTCTCGCCTTCGGGCATGTGCAGAGCGACGTGCGCGGCCTGGACGACTTTCCCGAGGATGTCTGGCCCACGAACATCGAGATCCTTTACTATGCCTTTCATATCATGGCGGGCTTGGGTACGGTCTTCGTCGTTCTCATGCTTGCCGGAGCGGTGCAGCTTTGGCGCGGCCTCCTGGACAAGAGCCGGGTGCTTCTCTGGTTGCTATTGTGCGCGTTCCCGTTCCCCTTTATCGCCAATACTGCGGGCTGGACTGCGGCTGAGCTGGGTCGCCAGCCCTGGCTTATCTACGGCCTGTTTCGCACTGAGCAGGGTGTCAGCGCAACGGTCAATTCCGGCTCCGTCGTCTTTTCGCTGATTGGCTTTGTTGGACTGTATTTCGTGGTGGGGCTTCTTTACTTCAGCTTGTTTTCCCGCGAATTGAAGCATGGCCCAGAGGAGGTGTCCCATGATTGAGATGTCCTACGGCATTCTGGTCTTTATGTTGACCGCCTTTATGGTCCTAGAAGGCTGGGATTTTGGCGCCGGACTCATCCATTTCGTCGTCGGCCGCAATGAATCGGATCGGGGTGTCGTGATCCGGGCGATCGGCCCCCTTTGGATCTGGCATGAGGTATGGCTGGTTGCCTTTGGCGGCATGACCTTCGTCGCTTTTCCTGCAGTCTTGGCTTCGGCCTTCGCCGGCTTCTATCTCGCGCTATTTCTCCTTCTTTGGTGCCTGATTCTGCGCGGCATTGCAGTGGAGGCCAGGGGGCTCATAAGCGACCCCCTATGGAGGGAGGCCTGGGATTTTGCCTTCGCCACTTCAAACCTCCTCCTCGCCGTCTTGATCGGCGTGGCGCTGGGCAACGTCATTCGCGGAGAGCCGCTCGATGCCCACGGCGATTTCACGCTGTCCTTCTTCACCGATTTCGGAGTGCATGGGCAGGTCGGAATTCTGGATTGGTACACGGTCTCTATCGGGATCTTCATCCTCGTGCTCTTCGCAGCTCACGGCGCCTCGTACCTTACCTGGAAGACTGAGAGTACGGTCCATGAACGGAGCGAGCGACTGGCCCGGTGCCTTTGGCCGATCGTCCTTCTGTTGCTCCTGGGTGCTACGATCGAAACGGCAATAGTGCGGCCGGATCTTTTCACCGGCATGATTCATCGCCCCCTAGCTTGGCTTGCCCTGGCTGGTGTGGCGGGAGGCGGCCTTGCCGCCCTCTTCGGCCAATGGCGGCGTCGAGAATTAACGGCCTTTCTCGGCTCTTGCACGCTCATCAGCAGCCTGATGACAGCAGGCGCCGTTGGAGTTTTCCCGGTCATGCTCCACTCGACGGTTGAACCGGAGAATTCGGTCACCGCCTACAATAGTGCTACAGATATCCATGGGCTTCGATCGATGCTCATTTGGTGGCCGTTTGCGTTCGTTCTCGCGGTCGGGTACGTTGCATTCATCTACCGGTACTACCACGGAAAGGTTAAAGCTGGGGCGAATTCCCAGGGGTATTGAGTGAGAGTGTGCGCTGTTTTGGTGTTTTGTGGCGCGGTCGGTTCCTTTACCTTTGCATTGCCTTTTTAGGCGTAAATCCAGTTTTTGTGCATAGGAACGCTCGCGGTCGTCTCACAACGGGCGAGTCTCGGGAAATACGCCTGCCGGGACAGTGATCTGCTACACCGCAATGGCCAAGAACCCACCTATGGCATTCCGCGCTCCACAGTATGGAGCGTGAAACCTCTGCCAGCTCTAGCTGACGGTCACCTCCACCGGCCGATCGGACACCTGGAAATCGATGAATCGAGCCCGGACGTTCGGAGGATTTTCGGTTAGTCGCGTACGGATTCTTTGCCCAGCTTCCGGCGTATCCGCGCACAGGAGCATGTACCCACCGCCGCCGGCTCCGAGCAATTTGCAGGCCGCCAGGTCAGCGCCGGCGGTTCTAATGATACTTTCAATCTGGGGGGTGGTCGTGTCAGGATCGAGACGGCGGTTGAGGTCCCATGAGCGAGCTATGCAGCGGTGCATTGAACTCTGATCGTCCTCCTGCAGGGCTTGATGCAGGTGCTGTGAGTTAATGCGGATCAAGCCGAGCGTCCGAATTGTGGCCGAACGTCCAAGAAACATATCGTGGACGATCTCTTTAAGTATGCCTTTCGCCAGTCGTGTCACGCCTGTGTAGTATAGCAGAAGCGTGTGGTTCGCGTGAGCGTCTCCGATCAGTTGCCCTGGCAGGTAACGCACGCTCGGGGTTTGTACGAGGCCCTGCCCGGTTTGGATCAGTTTCACGCCACCAAAGAGTGCTCCCGCCTGGTCTTGCCAACCCCCGCCGGTCGTCAGCAACTGCTCGATAGACAGGACCCGTTGGTATATATCCAAGACGTCCCATCCGAGATTGCACGCGCGGCTCAGCGCCACGAGCAATGTTGCCGCGAGGATCGAGGAGGTTCCCAGACCCGATCCCTTTGGCACGGCACTCAGGAGCGATATCTCGAGGCCACCCCCAAACTTCTTCAGCAATTCGGGCAAGGTACGCGGAGGCGTGCCCGAAATGAAGGTCGGCAGAAACCCGGCTAGGGCCAATGCCGCTTTCGGCAGGCTGAAGCCGGAACGATCGTCACGGAAGGATGAAAGTTCGGCGAAACTTCTGATGTCTTCTGTTGCGCCAAGGTCGATCGACCGGAGCCTGAATTCTGGCTTCGAAATGGGACGTACGAAAACCTGTATCGGGGGCTGGCCGTTCAGAAGCACGGCCACATTGAGAACCGAGCCTCCGAATTCGAAGCAATAGGGTGGGGTGTCCGTCCAACCTCCCGCAAGGTCGAGGCGCAACGGGCTGCGCGCCCATACAATCTGATCCACTTTCAGAGCCAGGTGCGGGTTAGGCCCGCTCAAGCTGATCGAGGCAATGACCGACTCCTGCAGGCGCGCGTATCCTGAGGCCAGAAGTTGTGCGCGTTTTCCGCCCCGTTCCAGGCTTGCAAGAAGCACAAGGAGCCGGGAGGCATGCTCAGGTTTGTTCGTCGCTGAGAGGATCCGCGGGCCGCGGCTGCGCAACCAGCGGCGGAGAGCCGGCGCCTCCCTTCTGGCATAAGCCGAAATAGCCGCAAAATCATGGGTGAATACCCCCATATCGGCTCCGTTAACGCAGGCCTCAAATTCCTCACGTAAACACGCCGCATGCGCCGCCCGGCGTCCGGCGAAGTAGCGCATAAAATTCACGGCACCTGGAATCTCCGAGGCAGAAAGCCGGCGGAGGCCCATGAGGCGCGCTCCAACGGTCGGGTCCGGGTGAATATCGAAGAACCAGTTCACGGCATCCTGGTCGATCTCATGCGCAGACAGCACGGGGTAAATCGGCAGGTGAAAAACGTCTTCCGCTGGTTTGGGAAGGCCGCGCGCGGTAAGCCATTCCAGTGCGTCGCGTCCACAAATCTTCCCGCCCGAGCCTACCGAGCCTCGCAGCGAATCGTCTAGATGGTGCGGCCTCAGTATCCAACGGTCGCGTCCAATAGGGACCGTCTCGACACACCAGCCCCGGCCCAGGGACTCGATGCAGTTCGTCGCGGGAAGACCTGACACGATGTTGTGTCCTTCCAGGCGGATCCCTTTTTTGCTTTCCACTGCATCGAGCCAGACAGGAAGGGACGGTGAACCCGTTAACGCGGCGCCCAAGGTTGCGGTGAGAAGTTTCTTTCGCGGTGAAAACGTTCCGCGCTGGATTTGCTCGAATGACTCGAATAACTGGCGGCTCGAGCCCAGATGGTAGAACCTGGCGTCCTCGAGGGGAATCACGGCGGAACTCAACGCCGACCAGCCGAGGCGCCGCAGGCGGTCGGGGGGCCGCGTCCGACTGCCCAGGGCGGCGCCAATCTCCGAGTATAGGTCCAGGTGTTTCGGGTGCCCATTGGCCGTTTCGAAGCAGTTGCGCTCCTCGTTCCACCCGCACCGCCGGAACAGCATACGCAATGCGTCGATGCTAAGCAGCCACATGCCTGAATCGACAAAGAAATCATAACGGGACGAGAGCCGGTGGATCTCATCTGCAGGGGGTTTCTGCAGGAAAAACGTGATTGGATGAGCACGCCCCTCAGCGTGGCCCCGGTCCCTCTCGACGAAATATACGCCGAAGTTTCGCGCGACTTCGGGCGCCACGCGCATGCCAATGCCTGTAATATCGGCCGCTGCGGCGGGGATCTGAAGTGGATCAAAATCAAGCCAGACGTCACCCGCCGTCACGAGGACCGCCGCCTTTCCGCCGGCCTCGCGGAGCACCTGTTGGTAGGCCGGGATCTGAAAATCGGCGAGCATCTGGTCAAATCTCCGCGGCGTTAGGGCGCCGACCGCCGGCATCGGCAAGAATACCTTTCCGATGGCTGCGTATGCAGGAAGGCGGCGGCTCTCGCCTCCGCCATGCAGGATCAGCCTCTGGTCTTCAGCCAACCATTCAAAGAGGGGTTTGCGGGTGCGTTTTGAGCTGTTGGCCCAAGCTTGCACCAGAAGATTGATCGTGCCTCCGCCAGAGCCCAAGCGGCCGGAGCGGGGATCCGCCCCGACGTAGACATCCGCTCCGCCGGCAATCTCACTAAGTCGTTCACCCCAGAGCTCTTGCCCTGCTGCGGACTTGATGAAATCTCGCAAGTGCGGGGGTACCGAGAGCAACACGCTACTCATAAAATGGGATCAGAAAATTTCGGCCCAGAGCCAAAAGAAGCAAGGTTTCATTCAGCTCCCTCAAAATCCCCCTGCTGCCTTTCATCGTAATATTCTAGCTAGGAGCAGGTTATGCAGCAGCAAATCGGGTGACTTCATCGTCGGAGGCTATACTGCCAATCGAAATATTTGATTACAGAAAGAGGGCGAAAGGTGGTATCATCCGTACCGAGTTGAAAAACTCCATTGCTATCGTCTGCTTTTTCATGGCCTGCCTCTCGGGCTGCTACGGCTGGCAGGACGACGTCACGCTCCACGGCGTCGCCTTCCAGAAGGCCAGCGTCGACGAACACGGTTTCGTCATCGGCCGCATCGCCGGGGACATGATCGTATCCGGGCGGCCCTGCGCCAAGGGTTGGCTCCACCTGCACCCAAATGGAATTCCCGCCGGCTTTACTGCGGCGAAGGATTTCACGCTGGGCCGTTTCACGATTCCCGCAGGAACGTGGGTCTTCCAGAATCCGGATGGGGTGATCACCGTCTGCGCCTTCCCGCGCGACGTCGAGATCCAGGGGCACCTCTGTCGCGGCGGCATGGGCGGATCGGAGGGCGTGCAGGCGGCGTTCTATCCGAGCGGAGCCTTGAAACAGTTCTTCGTGCGCGAGCCCGATCGCATCGACGGGATCCTTTGCGAGACCAAGCTGGTCAAGCCGGGAATCGAACTTTACGAGGACGGGCATCTGCGCAGCGCGATCTTGGCGGAGGATTGCACGGTGGACGGACACCCATTCCATAAGGGCGACCCCATACGGCTCACCCCGACAGGGCATCTGGCAACTTGAGGCTATCTTTGTTGGTCTAACTTAGGCATTCGACTGGCGAACCTATTGCCTCTCGATTTGGGGCCATTCTTGCTTTGTCTGCCTATTGAGTCTCCAATCACCAAAATGGGCCGCGCGAACAACCTTTCCCGCTGGGCCGCGTCGTGCCTCTGATGGGGCACTCCGCTCCACCTTGATCGATGAAATCATCCGCCTTGAGACAATCGCTGACGCCGGAGCCCGTCTGCGGAGGGTCGGGAGCTCTGTTGCTATCAGCATTGGCACTTGTCCTGTCGTTGGATTTGGCAGGTTGTTCATCGAAAATGGACTGGTCGAAGGAACCCGTGCCGGTGTCTGTATCTGCTGCGAATTATTCCCAGCTTTCCGACGAGGACTTATATAATCGGGTCATTATTGATCCAATAAATGCCCACCCGGAGCCCCCGGCTGTTGCAAAGCCAACCAGGCCATTTTATTACCTCCTCCTGCCCGGCGAGGTTTATCCAAGTGACGTCGCGCTTGGGACTGTCTACCGCGAGCTCGAGAGTGCGCTCGAGAAAAGAGGCTACTTCAACGCGATCTACCAGAAAACACCTGCGAACACTCAGCCTAAGGTCGATTACCTGCTGCGTGTTCATTTCGGAGAACGCCCATGGCTGACCCCGATAGTGAGGACGGACAGGGTGACCTGGGGAGATGACGGCCTCGTGGCCAACAGGCATAAAATGAACCTGCTAAGCGTGAGCGGTTCGTCTTATGATCCGCGTGTCGGGTTGAGCACCGAGGAGGTTATGCGCCTCAACGGGATGTTTGCGTCTTCAATCGCCAATTTTGGACTCGGCTCGGGACAGAGCTTTGGCCTTTTCGCGCCAGCGTCGCTCTGGGGCAGCTTTGGATCGAACAAACAGCTATGGCGGGACTTCGGAGAGGAAGACCAGGAGTCTCAGAATTTTTACCTGTTCGTCGTCGAGGCATTCAAATTGGACGATGTCACGGTCATGAGGAAGAGGGCGCCTTGCATCTGGGCCACATTTATCGCTGTGCCCTCTGACCGGGATATGAAATTCTCAAGTGTGCTGCGCTCCATGATTCAGACGGCCACGCCTTACTTTGGGGAAACAACGCACGGTCTTCAGGCCTATGAGGTACCGCATGGAAAGGTTTTCCTCGGAACCCCTGTCGAAGTGCCCGGGGCCGAGAAAGAACCCTTTCCTAGAGAATAGGACCCTCTGAGGTTCGACGCGAAGGGGCGGGAGCCTTTAAGGGATAGAGGGATGCCGATTATGTAGCGTCCCCTGTGAAGCGATGCACCAATACTGAGTAATTCCTCTACCCACCTACATCCCAACTAAAGAGTCCTTTGGGCTGCATTCTAAATGGAACCCAATCGTGAGCGACAGACCGACCCATTCGAGATTTACCGACCCCGAAACGGTCAATCCTCCGGATTCCCAGGTGTGAACAAGACGCGGGTTGTTTGGAATGCCGTCGTTACTTTTCCGATCAGTTTAGAATTCCTGGCGGAAGATCCCTGAGACCGCATCGAACATTTTTTCCAGTATCGACCGGTCCTTGAAATCCGCCCGCGTCATCAGTCGGGAAAGGCTTTTGTCATTCTCGAAAACTGCGGTCTGCGTTGCCGCAAACACTTCGTCGTAGATGTTAAGATTTGCTTCGTCGTTCAATCGGAATGATCGATTGTCAAAATTCGTCGAGCCCACCGACACCCAGACACCGTCCACGATTAAGACCTTGCAATGATAGAGAGAGGGTTGGAATTCATAAATGAGCACTCCGGCGTCGAGCAACCTCACCCAACGCGAGCGGCTGGCTCCCTGTACAATTTCCGAATCGGTGTGGGGGCCGGGCAGAATAATTTCGATCTTCACGCCGCGCTTTTCAGCCGTAATCAGCGTTTCAATCGCAAGATCGTCCGGCACGAAGTAGGCGGCCTGAAGGCGGATGCTTTTCTTGGCCGACGCGATGGACAGCAGATACATCAGCCGAACGCTTTCGCTGCCCTCATCGGGGGAGCTCTTGAATACCTGAGCGCGCGAGGGGCCAATCTGGGTCAATTCGGGATAATACTCCCTGCCAAAGAGCACACGGGCTTGGGTCTTCATCCAATTGTCGCCAAATGCTGCCTGCATCTGTGCCACCGCCGGGCCTTCGATTTTGTACTGCGAGTCGCGCCAGTGATCCACGGCGGTGCCGTTCCCGGTCCACGAGTCGGCAATGCCGACTCCGCCGGTGAATCCGATCCGGCCGTCCACGATCAGCAGCTTGCGGTGGGTGCGATTATTCAGGCGGGACAAATTATACCAGCGAAGAGGATGGTAGCGTTCTACCTCGACGCCTGCGGCCTTCATCGCCGTTAGGTACCTTTCATCGATCTTATTCGAGCCCAGCCAGTCCAGCAATACCCGGACCTTCACGCCGGCCTGCGCCCGCCCGCACAAAGCATCCGAGAATTGTTGGCCGATGTTTCCCGACCAATATATATAGGTTTCAAACGTGATCGATTCCCGGGCGCCGCGAATCGCCTCAAGCATGGAAGGAAATATTTGATCACCGTTTTGCAAAGCAGTCACCCGGTTACCGGGCACGATCGCGGGGCCAAGCAACTGGCTCATGCTTCGGAGGAACTGGGGGTCGTCGACGGCAAATTGGTGCGTCAGCTCGTAGCGAATTTGCCTTTCTCCCTGTCCGGGTGTGCCGGTAAAGAAGACCACAATGCTTGAAACAAGTCCGACAATGAGAATTGAACAAAAGAGCCGTCGGAAGGTTCGAACCCGGTTTTCCGCCCTGTGAGGCGGTGCGCTAATTGTTCTCAACCCCGCGAACACTATAGCGTGAAGGGCTGGGGCGCTATGGGGTCAAGGCCCCAACCGTGGAACCGGTGATCAGAAAACGGGTCGGCCGAGTAAGGCGCTCTCACGTCGCTGGAAAACAACAACCAAGGCTCTGAACGCAGGTAAAACCCCATGACATATCGGTCCTTCTGGTTCATCTGGCCTATTTTAGGTGCGTTTCTTCCTGGATTGCGCGCGGGGGCGCCTCCGTTGCTTGCGAGGGCGATCGAGCAGTGGGTCGCCGGCCGGGAAGACCTTGCTTTCACGCAGCAGACGCGGTTTTTCGTCGACGATGGCAAAGTGAAGAAGGAGCGGGTCGAGCGTTATGATCCGTCCCTGCCCGACAGCCAGCGCTGGCGGCTGATCGAGGTCGATGGCCAGCCCGCTACGGATGAAGAACGAAAGAAATGGGAGTCCAGTAAGAATCGGAATCCGAGAAGGAAGGTCGTCAAATCGCCCGCTGAATATCTCGACCTTGACAATGCAAAACTGGTGGAGAGCACGCCCACGAGTGCACGCTTTGAAATCGGTTTGCGTCCAGTGGCGATGCGTCTGTTAGCGGTCGAAAGAATCGTAGTCACTATCACGGTCGACAAGGAGAGCGGCAGCGTTGCGCGCATATCAGCAACATTGCGCCAACCCATTAACGTGCTGTTGGGGCTGGCTCGGATCACCGACTTGGATATCGACGTCCACATCGAGCCGGTGGACAAAGGATCTGCCGAAAGGTCCGGCGAGGTTCAAAACGGCAGCACTGCCCGCGTGACGATGTCCAAACTGGGAAATCCGATGGAATACAATTGGAGCGATTTCAAACGAGTCGCGTCTTATGGTAAGCCGAAAGAGCTTTAATGAAAATGGTGGACCCAATCAGGGTCCATCCTTCCCCTATGAGGGAAGATTCTGTTTCGCGTTTGTTTCGCATCCCGAGGGATGTTTTCGGGATTTCTCGGCAGATTCCTGTAGCACCCGATCACTGATGCCTGGTTCCGGCTTGACCCTCTGACAAAAAGCAGCGTTATTACATCCGTACCCACATTCACTATGGTCCTCGAACTCAAATTGCGCAAAGTAGGCAACTCCGTCGGCGTCGTCCTGCCAAAGGAAGCGCTGGCCAGGTTGAACTCAGGAGAGGGAGACACGGTCGTCCTCACAGATTCGCCGGACGGCAGCTTCCGGCTGGCATCCGATCAAGCTGATTTCGGAAGGCAGATGAAAGTGGCCGAGGGGATAATCGGACGGTATCGCAACGCTCTCCGAGAACTGGCCAAATGACCGAGCCTGTTTGGGTTTTGCCGGAGGCTGTACGGGCCCTCCATGAACGCCTGTTGTCTGAATTTGGCGGAGCTTCCGGAGTACGCGACGAAGGAATGCTAGAATCGGCCCTTTCGCGTCCTGGTAATCAATTCTCGTACGGTTCGCCAACGATTCATGAGTTGGCAGCGGCTTACGCGTTTGGCTTGGTTCGCAACCATCCGTTTGTCGACGGGAGCAAACGAATCGGATTTGCAACGGCCATACTTTTTCTCGAGATCAATGGATATCGGTTTTCGGCCGGCGAGGTCGATGTGACCGTGCAAACTCTGGCGCTGGCCGCTCACGAACTAGACGAAGGTGGTTATGCAGCTTGGCTAACGAAAAACTCGGCGCCGGTCCGAAAGCATTCAAAGAAGACGCCCGGGAAGTCGTAACGATTGCGCACAGAGTTAGTGGGTACCATCTACCAAAGGATATCTCCCCCTAATGCGGATGTTTCGCCTGGGGGCGCATCCTCCCGCAACTTATGGCAGCGCCATCTTGTGTGCATGAGTGCCCGCCCCTTCACCGAACCCGAATACCTCACTCTCTCCCAGCACTTCGCCTCCGCCCACCGCACGCGTGACCGGCTGCTCCTGATCCTGGGCTGCGCTACGGGGTACCGGATCCAGGAGCTGCTTTCGCTGACTGTCGGCCAGGTCTGGGACGGTGCCGATGTCGTCCGTGAAATCACCGTAGCACGCAAGGACCTCAAAGGGGGGCGGGGGAAAATACGTACGGGCTGTCAAAGGCCGCAGGGTGCCCCTTTCCGAGGCAGTGCGGGGTGCCGTGCTGGACCACCTGACGGCGATCGGCCCTGGAGAGGCCGACCGGTTTCAGTTCGCCACCGGCCGGAGCCACGACGCCGGCATGAACCGCTCCCAAGCCTTCCGGGTGCTGGTGGACGCCTGCACCGCTTTCGGGATCGATACGACCCGCGTTTCGACGCACAGCTTGAGGAAGACCTTCGTCGGCCGCTGCTGCGCCGCATCCGGCTGCGACCTCATCAAAACCCAGCGCGCCGTCCGCCAATCCTCGCCGATCACGATCGCCCGCTATCTGGAAACGGACACCGCCGACCTGGACCGCCTGGTCCTTACCCTTGCCGCCTAAGCCCCTCCCTCCACACCCGCCACGCACCGTTACGCGTATATTGGTGCCTCGAGTCAACGCGACTTAGGTACGTTGCCGGAACTCGGGATTCGGCTCGACTAGAAACTGCCGGAAGTTGGGGTTCGCGCGCCACTTGGATGCCATCATGTCGACCGCACAGGAAGTCCAGGGGATAGCTTGGAACGAGGCAGACGCCCGTCCCAAGCATGTTTTTATAGGCGCAATAAATGCCTATATAACAGCAAATATTGGCTTGGCTGCCGCTGCAACCAGGGATACGATACCTGCACCCCGCAGCAGTAATCCCCAAGTGCCCCGCTGCGAAAATTAGCGTGCGCATACTCTCACCGGCCATGTCCGTGTTTGTTGCCGTTACCATCGACCGATGGTTTCAGAAGGGCAGCGGCTTTGCTGAGTCAGGGCTGCAGCGGGAACGGAAAAATCGGCGGGATGCCGCCCGAAAAGGACCTTATTTCACGTGGGAGGGGGCATGAAAGCCGACAAGCCCGGGAACGGAAGTGATGCTGCATTGCCGGCAGCGGAGCACCGTACCCATGGGTTGAACAATCTGCCGGCAGTCGCCGCCGTCACGGAGACTAACGCGATGATCCCTATCAGTCGGCTGCGCATGGCGATGGCGATGCTGCCTCCCTTGGGCGCCTTGGCCCTCCAATGGATGTTTTGGTCCTACATTCAGCCATACGTTTGGTTTCTCTTTTATCCGGCGGTATTCTTTAGCTCTTGGATCGGCGGCCTGCGGGGAGGTCTCGCGGCAACTTTCATTTCCACTTCTCTTGTCGTCTTTTTCTTTATCCCGCCGGAATATTCCTTCGCGGTGGAAAACCCGAAAACCATTCCGTCGATCGTGATGTTTACGGGCATGGGCTTATTGTTCAGCCATTTCCATGGCCGACTAAGGCAATCAAGACAGCTCGCGATCGCGGCCTTGGCGTCTGCAAGTTCCGCCAACAACCTTCTCGAAACACGGGTCCGCGAGCGCACTGAAGCACTGCGAGAGAGCGAAGAGTTGTTTTCAAAGGCGTTTCGCCTGAGTCCCGACTTGGTGGTCATTGTGCGTGTGGCAGACTACACGGTTGTACGGGCCAACGAGGCACTTTGCCGCCTGTGGGGCAGCACGCCGGAGGAGGTCATTGGGAATCCGACCAAGAAGTACACTAACTGGCTGCACGACGAGGAACGGCTGACCTTCTTGCGGACATTGCAGGCCAAGGGCGAATACCTGGGCTATGAGACAACGCTCCGAATGGGCGACGGGCGGCTGGTCCCGTTCAGCATATCATCGCGGGGAATCACACTCAACGGTCAAGACTGCATCATGATCGTTATGCGCGACATCACGGAGCGACGGGTGGCCGAAGCGGCCTCCCGGACAATCTCGGCAATTGTAGAGTCGTCCGATGATGCGATCATCGGAAAGGACCTGAACGGCATTGTCACGAGCTGGAACCAAGGGGCGGAAAAAATGTTCGGTTACATTGCAACCGAAATGATAGGCACCTCGATCCTGCGTATCATTCCGCCTGAACGGCGAGCCGAAGAGGAGAGTATCATTGACCAGATCGGACGAGGAAAGAGCGTGCGCCATTTCGAAACCGTGCGCGTAATAAAGAACGGCCAGCTTGTGGACATTTCTGTCACGATCTCGCCGATCAAGGATGCCGGCGGCCGGGTGGTGGGTGCATCCAAGGTCGCGCGCGACATCTCGGAACGAAAGCGGGCGGAGGCGGCGCTGCTGGCGAGCAAGGCACAATTGGACGCGGCCATTGCAAGCATGACTGACGCCATTTTCATTTCCGATTCCGAAGGGAAATTCATCGAATTCAACGAGGCCTTCGCGACGTTTCACAAGTTTAAGAGCAAGGAGGAATGCGCTAAGACCTTCGCTGAGTACCCCGCGTTCCTGGAAGTCTTTATGGCAAATGGGGAACCGGCGCCTTTGGCGCAGTGGGCGGTTCCGAGAGCCTTGCGGGGCGAAATGGCCAAGAACGCCGAGTACACCCTGCGCCGAAAGGACACAGGAGAAACATGGGTGGGAAGCTACAGTTTCGCTCCTATCCGAGACAGGAACGGCGCGATCGTCGGGTCGGTGGTCGCTGGTCGCGACATTACCGAGCAAAAGCAGGCGGATGCGGCTTTGTGCGACAGCAATGCGAGGTTTTCCAGTATCTTCAACCTTAGTCCGGTGGCCACGTCGCTTTCCACCGTCAAGGAAGGCCGGTATCTGGATGTGAACGACGGGTTCCTGAAGATGTTTCAAATGTCACGCGACGAAGTAGTCGGGCATACGGTCTTTGAATTGAATACCTGGGTCGACCTGCGGCAGCGGGAGGCTCTGTTTTCAAAGCTCAAGGAGCGCGGGGTAGTCAATAATTTCGAAATGAGTCTGCGCGCAAAATCGGGCCAGGTCATCGAGATGCTATGGTCCGGCACGCAGATCGTTATCGACGGGGAAAGCTGCTTGCTGGGCTCGTCGCTAGACATTACGGAGCGCAAGAAGGCCGAGGAGAAGATTCAAGAGCTCAACACCGAACTGGAGCAGCGCGTGATCGAACGCACTGGCCAGCTCGAAGCCACCAATACCGAGTTGCGCCACAGCCAGGCCGAGCTCAAAAGCCTCTTCGAGTCGCTGCCGGGCCTTTACTTGGTGTTCACACCGGATCTCACGATCGTTGCAGCAAGTGACGCCTACCTGAAGGCCACCTTAACCACGCGCGAGAGCATTCTCGGTCGTAAGCTTTTTGAGGTGCTTCCGGACAACCCGGACGATCCCGGAACAAAGGCTGTAGCAAACATGCAGGCCTCCATCGACCGTGTGCTTAAAAACGCCGCTTCCGACACCATGGCGATTGCAAAACATGATGTCCGTCGTCCTGACGGCTCGTTTGAGGAACGCTACTGGAGCCCGGTCAACTCGCCCATGTTCGGAGCGGGTCGCCGGATAAAATATATTATCCATCGCGTGGAGGAGGTCACCGATTTCGTGAGACACAAATCGCGGCTTTCCGGCGGTCCTGCGGAATTGAGCGCTCGGGAGCAGCAAATGGCGGCCGAGATATTCCAAAACGCGCAGAAGCTGGCGGCATCCAACGAGCAGCTCGAGTCCGCAAACAAGGAACTAGAGGCATTCTCCTACTCAGTGTCGCACGATCTGCGCGCTCCGCTCCGCGCTGTGGATGGCTTTTCTCAGGCGGTGTTGGAGGATTTTGGGCCGAAGCTGCCCGCCGAGGGCCTACGCCAGCTTCAGGTGATCCGCGAGAGCGCCCAACGCATGGGCCAATTAATAGACGACCTGCTGTCGTTCTCGCGCCTGAGCAGGCAGCCTCTGAGCATGCAACGCGTGGAGACCGAGGCGCTGGTGCGCGCGGTGCTTGCCGATATGAATACCGACTGCGCGGGACGGAAGATTGAGATCAGCATCGGGACGCTGGCACCATGCGAGGGAGATCCGACGCTGCTAAAGCAAGTCTGGATCAATCTGCTATCGAATGCCCTGAAATACACGCGCAAACGTGAACATGCCGTCGTTGAAATCGGCTGCATGGAGAAGCAGGGGGAGTATGTCTATTTTGTTCGCGATAACGGGACCGGTTTTGACATGCAATATACCCACAAGCTGTTTGGCGTTTTCCAGCGGCTACACCGCGCGGAGGAATTTGAAGGCACGGGCGTCGGCTTGGCCATCGTGCAACGGGTCATCCACCGGCACGGTGGACGCGTATGGGCCGAGGCGGCCATGGATCGAGGCGCGACTTTCTATTTTACCCTGAGAGCAGAGACCGAATCATGAAAGAATCAAATGTGGTGGAAATTTTACTGGTCGAAGACGGCCCGCAGGACGTCGAGTTGGCGCTACGTGCCCTGAAGAAGGCGAACTTGGCCAATAACATTCACGTGGCCCGCGATGGCGTGGAAGCGCTCGATTTCATCTTCGGCAAAGGGGAGCATGCCGGACGCAATCTATCGCATGGGCCTAAGGTGATCCTACTCGACCTAAAGCTGCCAAGGATTGACGGGCTGGAGGTGCTTAAACGCATCAAAGGCGACCCGCGCACCAGAGTCATTCCGGTCGTCGTCCTCACATCGTCGAAGGAGCAGCGCGATGTAGTGGAGAGCTACAAGCTCGGCGTGAACAGCTATATAGTGAAACCGGTTAATTTTGAGAGCTTCGCCGCCGCTGTGCATGACCTGGGCATGTATTGGCTACTCCTCAACCAAGAGCCGCACCTGGAAGGATAGGCCATGCCACAACCCCTCAAAGTACTGATTGCCGAGGACAATTCTGCCGACGCCGAACTGGTGGTGCGTGAACTGCGCCGTTCCGGGTTCGAGCCCGACTGGCAGCGGGTGGACACCGAAGCGGAGTATCGCGAGCGGCTCCACAGTGAGCTTGATCTCGTGCTTTCGGACTACGTGATGCCTCAATTCAGCGGACTCCGCGCATTGGAATTGCTGAAACAGCGTGGACTGGACATTCCGTTTATCATCGTATCCGGCACCATTGGTGAAGACACCGCTGTGGCCGCAATGAAGCAGGGGGCCGCTGACTATCTGCTCAAGGACCGGCTGGCGCGCTTGGGCGCTGCCGTGACTAACGCGCTGGCCGAGAGTCGGTTGCGCCGAGAGCGACGGCAGGCAGACGAGGCTCTCAGAGTCGCGCATGCCCATTTGAGCGAATTGCTAGAGCATAGCCCGGCGGCGCTCTATGTGGTGAGATTTGCCCGCGGGAAAATTGTCTCGCACTTGGTCAGCGAGAACATCACCACGGTGTTGGGCTTCACGGTCGCGGAGGCATCGGGCTTCGATTGGTGGGTCGGCCAATTGCACCCGGATGATCGCGATCATGTCGTGACCAGCATAACCGATGCGCTCGCGGACGGCACAAGTTATCTGGAATACCGGTTGCGCCACAAGGACGGGCACTATCGCTGGATCAACGACTCCCGGCGCCTGATCCGAGATGCATCCGGTGCGCCGGCCGAGATGATTGGCGTATTGACGGACATCACGGAGCGCAAGAGAGCGGAGGAAACAGTGCGGCAGGCAACGGTACACGTGGCACGAGACCGGAGAAAACAGGTGATAACTGAGCTTGCGATTCTCGTCACTGCGACGGCGTCAATTTACGCGTTCGGGACCCGGTTTAGCTGGTTTGAAGCCGCCGCGAGGTGGGAAGCAGAGCGCGACATTCTGAAGTTGGACGCGACGTTTCTCGCTGCTGCTTTCTTTGTAGTGGGGCTCACATTCTTTGCGTTTCGACGCTGGCAGGAGTCGGAATCTGAGCTGACGAGCCGCCAGCAAACGCAGGCGGCATTGGGCCTGTTACACAATGAGCTGGGCCGGCAGGTCAAGCAGCGCACCGAGGAATTGGGCAACGCGAATCTGTCGCTGCGCGAGAGCGAGGAGCGTTACCGGCTGCTGTTCGATCGCAATCCGTTCCCGATGTGGCTCTACGACCTTGAGACACTGCGGTTCCTGGCGGTCAACGAATCCGCGTTGCAGCAATACGGCTACACGCACGAGGAATTCCTCGGAATGACGATAAAGGGAATCCACCTCCCGGAGGATGTTGGCAAGTTGCTGGGGTCTATCGAGCATGGGGACACCGAAAACAAGAAATTCATCGAATGGAGGCACCGTAGGAAAGACGGTACAGTCATTCATACGGAAGTTTCCGCGCGACCGCTGCAACTTGCCGGCCACACGGTGCGGCTGGTCCTAGCGGCTGATGTTACCGAGAAAAAGCTGCTCCAGGAACAGTTTCTCCACGCGCAGCGGCTGGAAAGCCTCGGCATGCTCGCTGCGGGCATAGCGCACGACCTCAACAATGTGCTCGCTCCAATCGTGTTTGCTGCGCCGCTGCTGCGAATGAACGCCACTGATCCCCATGATTTGAAGATTCTCGATACACTCGAAAGCAGCGCCAAGCGTGGCGCCGGGCTCGTGAGACAGATCCTCGGCTTTGCGCACAGCACCACCGGCGAGTTCCAGCTCACGCAGGTGAACCACTTGATACAGGACATCATCCAACTCATGGAGGAAACATTCCCAAAATCCATCCGGATTGAACGAAAAATACGAGCCGACGCCTGGCCGGTACGTGGCAATCCCACACAGATTCACCAGGTGCTGCTCAATCTCTGTGTCAACGCCCGCGACGCGATGCCGCAAGGCGGCACGCTGCGCATCGGTGTGACCAACTGCAAGCTCGACAAGGAGCAAGCCCTCGCGTTGCCCGGCCTTCAGCCAGGTGAATGGCTCGTCGTCGAAGTCGCCGATACTGGTACAGGCATTACGCCTGATACGCTTACAAGAATCTGGGAACCGTTCTTCACAACCAAGGGCGCCGGTAAGGGCACCGGTCTTGGTCTCTCCACTGTGCGCGGGATCGTCGCCAGCCACAGCGGCTTTATAGACGTGCAGTCTAGAGTTGGCAACGGCACGGCGTTCACAGTCTACCTACCGGCAGCTAGAGACGTAGACAAGAGCGAAACGGTGGCGCGCGTCGACATGCCGCGACCGGGAAACGGTGAATTGATCCTCGTGGTTGATGACGAGGAGCCGGTGCGCGAACTCACCGCCAGAATCCTCACAAAATACGGCTACCGGGTGGTGACGGCGTGCAACGGGGCGGATGCGATCAAGGCTTTTGTGCCGCTCTCCGCGCAGGTGCGCCTCCTGCTTACAGACGAGCAGATGCCCATTATGGGCGGTCGATTGCTGGCCGACGCGCTGCGCCGACTGAAACCCGACCTCGTCGTCTGCGCTATGAGCGGCGCGGGTGGCCAAGGTCGCGAAACAGTCAATGAATTCGCGACAAAATCTCTGGTCAAGCCATTTGAAGCCACGGCATTGCTGGAGATCGTGCGCCAGACGCTCGACGAAGCCCAGTCCCCCGCAACATCCCCAAAATAAACTAACTATTTGCATGGCCACTATCCTCCTCATCGACGACGACGAAGATGTCCGCAACATGACAGCCGAGCTGTTGCTGTCGGCAGGTCACGCAGTAGATACTGCTGATGACGGCAAGACCGGACTCGCACTTTACAAGACCAAGCAGTACGATCTAGTCATCACGGACATCGTGATGGGCGAGATGGATGGTTTGCAGCTGATCGACCAGCTGCGGCAAACTGATCCCAGACCCCGTGTCATCGCGATTTCTGGCGGCCACCAATTTAGCCGGCCGGTCTATCTGCCGACCGCGAAACGGCTCGGGGCTGAGCGAATCCTCGCCAAGCCGATCATGCCCGACGTATTGCTGCAAACCGTGGCCGATGTGCTCGCCGAACCGGATCCAGCCACAGTGCGCCGTACCATTGGCAAGGATGGATCCGCCGCCCGAAACCGGCCCAAACCCTGACCCGAAAGCCCATTTGATCGACATTTCGCGCCGCCAGACAGCCGATCAGAGACAGACCCTGCGCTCGCGCTAGGATGATTAAACTCGGGCTAGACATTCACGCCAGTCTCATTGTGGTGGTGCGGCAAGTCGATGAGCAGGGATCCCAGCCCCCGCAGCGGTTCGGTGAGCAGGCATTCGTTGGGTTCGTTAATCGTCAGTTGGCTCAGGCTGATGCAGTGCATAAGTTGGTGGACCAGACCAGTTCGATCCTGCCACTATGGCGAAGGATTCTGTTTCGTGTTTGTTTCGCGTTCCGAGAACGGTTTTCAGGATCTCGAAGCGGATTTTCCGGCAAACGTTCGAGGACAAGTCAATCTTTACGCAATATTTGACTCCTAAGGTCCCGCGATACTTCGAGGACTCTCTCGGCAGACTTGAAAGGCGATCGATCGGTAGTTTGCCTAAGGGCATGCACTACGTTCGTAGTTGACTACGCCTGTAGTGTACCGTTTACTTGTGATGATGAAAGCGTTCCCTATCTCTACCCGCTATACGGCCTTGGAACTAAAGCTCCTGGACCGCACTGCCAAAGCCGCCCAGATGTCCCGCTCCGAACTCATTCATGCGCGCTCGCTGGGTAAGGTCATCACAACCCATGAGCTCGCGGATTGGGCTGATGCGGAGTTGGCAAGGAATTCCCAACGCAAGATCCGCCGTGTCTCCAACGCTGCTTGATTCGTCCTTCCTGATTGATCTCGAGCACGAGATCGATTCGGGCGAGCCCGGACCTGCGATCGAATGGCTTCGGAAATGCCGTGGGCATCCGGACCGGCCGCTATTGGTATCGTGTGTTTCAGTTGCCGAGTTTCTGGAAGGCTACGAAGATCCTAAGCGCGGTCTGGATTTCATATCGCGCTACGTTCCGCAAAACATTGGCTTTAAGCATGCCAAGAAGTGCGCCGAGCTGCAAAGGCGCGCCCGCAAAGCCGGGCGGAGATTTGGCGAGAATGATGCATGGCAGCTGGCGTTTGCAGAGTGCTCGGGTGCCAGGATTGTGGCTCGCGACAGGAAAGCTTTCAGTCACCTAGGCGCCCGATATGATCAATTTGACGCATCCTGAAATGGCGTAGCAAAAGATCGGTTTGTTCTGCTTCGCAGACGGCTCTTTTGGCGAAGGTTCAAAGCGAATCTCCGAAGGTGTTGTGGAGCTCGAGTTCGCGAGGAAGAAGCCTTAGTCAGCCAGTGGATTTTACGGTCCTCTTCCCCGAGCCTTTATAGGGGTCTATTTGAATGAACCCGTCCCTTGTGCGCACAATGACTGGGGTCTTCGAATGCACCACATCACGGGCAATGCTGCCCAAAGTCGCCTTGGCCTCGGTGATGTTCAATGCTTTCACTTCGGAGATCCAAACAGTCGCCTGAAAGAGGGGAATATTCTGCTCGCGGGTGGTCCTTGGCTTGACCCATAAATGAACGCCGACATGATGTCGGACATGAAAACCTTTACCGTTCGTGACTTAGATCGGCGACCGAATCAGGTGCTTGAGGCATGCGACTCTTATGGTGAAGCTCGTATACGCTGCAGGGATGGCAGAACGTACGTGATCAAGACAGAAGGGACCGTGACGTCTCCTATGTCGGCCCTTCCTGATTTTGCCGCGAGGCGTCGTGAACTATTCGGAAAATCTGCGTCCCGTTCGTTTTTAAAGAAGTTCGATCAAGCGGTTGCCAGCGAATGAAACCGTACGCCGATACAAATTTCTTCACCCGGATTTACCTCGAGCTCCCGGAAAGTGCAAAGGCCGATCAGCTTCTGGAGAAGGCTAAGGCCGGCGACTCTGAACCGTTACCGGTCACTTGGCTTCACAGGATGGAACTGGTAAACGCATTCGAGATCTCGGTTTGGTTGAGCAGGCAGGGAGGACACCCAACGGTAAGCCAGGAACAAGGTGCCGTTGCTCTTGCTACATTTAGAGAGGATCTGAAGGACGGTAACTTTCTTCGGTCGGCGCGGCCAGACACAGCAAAGCTAGAAGCTCTTTTTGAGGAGACCGCGTTGCGCCACACTGCGAAGAACGGCTTCCGTACCTACGATATACTCCACGTGGCCGCGGCAGTGATCTTAGGATGCGACACGTTCTTCAGCTTCGACGTTCGAGCTAAGAAACTGGCCGAACTGGAGGGTCTAACCGTGACCGAGTAACAAGGGAACAATTCGCCAACGATAATTTTTTAACTCAGTTTATTTAAATGAGTTGGTTGACACGATCAGCGTTCAACATGCCCTGCGAGGACTCTCCCGGGTCGCGTTTGGATCGCGAAATCTCAAGATTCGTCACCTGCACCTTGCCCGCGTGACAGTGTGCGAATCCAATGTGGATGGGAGGAAAATCTCCAGAGGGAGGTCAGGCACTGAACTCAACTGGATCAGGATGCAGCAAATGGTGCGTGAACACTAGAAGTTCCTGGGCTGCGAAGGGCTTCAAAAGAAACGCCTCCTCAAAATGCTTCGGTCGCAGTGGATCCGCTGACGCGGCCTCGAGGCCGCTCATGGCGAGAATCTTCATCGTCGGCTTGAGTTGCCAAATCTTCCTGGCCAGCGCCGATCCGGGCAGGGTGGGCATATCGAGATCAGTGATGACCAGCTCGATTTCCTTGTGGTGCGTAAATTGATCCAGCGCGTCATTGCCGTCGACCGCGAGCAGCACCCGATAGCCATAGCGAGTCAAAATGGTTTCCATCATACTCCGAAGGCTCGCCACGTCGTCCGCCACCAGGATGAGCTCACCCTGACCGCGTGGCGCGAGCGACACAGGGATATCAACGGAGAGGGTTCCCGCAGCCGCCGGGAAATACGCACGGAAAGTCGTTCCACGGCCCGCTAACGTTTGCACGATGACGAATCCTCCGTGGGCTTCGACAATGCCACGGACCGTGGATAACCCCAGTCCGGTGCCTTTGTCAGCCGGTTTTGTGGTGAAGAATGGCTCCCACATGCGCTTGAGCACGTCGGCTGGAATCCCCGTGCCAGTGTCTTCGACGTGCAGCACAACCCAGCGACCTGGGCGCGCGTCTGGGAACGCGCTAGCAGCAACGTCATCGAGCGCGCAATTTTCCGCCCTCAGTCGCAATTCACCTCCTTGCGGCATCGCGTCGCGCGCGTTTACCGTCAGGTTGAGCAGGACCTGGTGGATCTGGGTGGGATTTGCTTCAACGGGCCATAAATCCTTCGGCACGCGCAGGGTAATCTTTATGCTCTTCGGAAAGGTCCGGTTGAGGACGCTCACAATTTCCGAGAGCAGGTATCCCATTTGGATCGTCTGGGGCTCTCCACCAACGCCGCGAGCGAACCCGAGGATTTGGCGGACCATTTCGGCCCCGCGAAGCGCGCTATTCTCCATCGCGGTGAGGAAATGGCGGTCCGTCGCGCTGGAGGCCGTTTCGCGCAGCATCGGCGCTCCCATCAGAATCGGCGCCAGAACATTGTTCAGATCGTGGGCGATTCCGGCCGCCAGCATGCCGAGGCTCTCCAGCCGTTGGGCCTTCCGGAACTGTTCCTCCAAGAGCAACCGCTCGGTCAGATCGTGCAGGATGATCTGTATAGCTGGCTTGCCCGCAAAAGTGATGGGGATGCCCAGGCTCTCCACCTTCACCGGAACGCCGTCCATCCGCACCAATGTCTGTTGAGAAAGAGGCGCCCCATTTTCCGCCGATTCTATGAGGCGTTGCTGTCCCTCTGCGCGAAAATCGGGCGGCAGAATTTCCGTGAAGCCCATGCCAACGATCATCTCCGGTCGTTCGGCGCCCAGCAATTTGGCCGTCGCGACATTTGCAAACACGATCCTTCCCTCGGCCTGCACCAACATCGCATCCGGTGAACTCTCGACTAGCAGCCGGTAGCGCTCCTCGCTCTCCGCGAGTACCTGTTCCGCGCGCCTCCGTTCCGTGATGTCGCGCTGAAAGGCCACGAAGTGCGTGATCGCGCCATACGCCCCGCGGATCGGAACGATTTGCCAGTCGATGTAGAACTCGCTGCCGTCTTTGCGATAATTGATGCCTTCACCGTTGAACACCTTTCCCTGCTCAAGTGTTGCGCGCAGCCGGTCCAACAACACGCGGCTCGTCTTTGGGCCTTGGAGAATCCGCGGCGTCTTGCCGAGTACATCCTCCGCGGTGTAACCGGTCATTTTCGTGAACGCGGCGTTCACAAATACAATCCGCGGTCCTGGGAGATCGATCGTGGCATCCGTGATCACAATTGATTCTCTCGCCTGTTGCGCGGCTGCGGCGAACAATCGCGACACGGGGTCCTGGACCACGGACTGTTCCGGTGTCGAAGTTGCACGGGTCATCGTATACGTTCGCCGATAAGTCGGCCGAACGCAACCTGCCGGCCCCAGGCATCACTGGCGCCTTCCCGGAACAACGAGATAGCTGCTTATTATTCGAAGTTGAATTCGCAACCGAGGGCGCGTCGCCGGCCGGGATGCCCTGAAAATATGGCCGGCAGTGCAGGAACCGGGCTTATCAAGGATGAGGACTGATCCGAGGCTGGTGGACCCCATCAGGGTCCAACCCATCCTATGAGGATTCTCCCGGATCGGTTTTGATCGCGAAATCTCACGATTCATTGCCTACACCTTGGCCGAAAGGGCAGGGTGCGGCTCCGAGTCCGGAGATGCCAGTGCCGATGATGGCGAGGGATTGCATTGCGTAACGCCTCAGTTGAATCTTCGCGCGATTCGGAAGCACCGGCAACCGCCTCGCGGTTAAAAAAACAGTGGATGAATTTGGGTCGGCATCGATTGCGGGCGAAGCAACGAGTTGTTGCCCATATCATGAAACCGGAGACTCCGGACAGACATGCGTTCCATCTGAAGCCGCTAAGGCCGCAACGGATGCAATTCTGCGGATAAGGCCGCCGAAGATCAGGCTGTGAACGGGATAAAGCATATACCAGTAGAGCAGCCCTAAGAGTCCTTTTGGCGCGAAGAAGGCCGTTTGCGTGAGCATACAAGTCCCGCCCGATAGCGCGGCCGTTTGGAACTCCAGCCATGCCTTACCTGGGACCCTCATCTCGGCCCTCAGCCGGAGGAGGCGTCCGGGTTCGAGAGCCTCCACGCGCCAAAAATCCACGGCATCCCCAACCCGCAGGTTCTCCGGATCCCTCCTTCCGCGCCGCATCCCAACGCCGCCACACAGCCGGTCAATCATGCCACGTAGTTGCCAGGTCCAGTCCAGGTAAAGCCAGCCGTGATCGCCGCCCAGTCGTGCCAGACACAGGAATACAGTACCCGAATCTGCGGGAACCTTGCGTTGCCGCCGCTCGATAATCATGCCCTCGCTGCTGAGGAGGGCCACCGGTGTCTTTTGCCCCTGGCTGGAAGTCAACGCATCGCTCCAGGATGTCTCGACTCCGTGTGACTCGATCTTTGCCAACGCCAGCCGTACAGAGGTTTCGTAGTCGAGCAACTCGATTGCAGGAAAGAGCCGCCGGGCCATGTCGTCGCGCACGACGACTTCGTTGCCTAGGCCTTTGATGAGAGGCCGTGCAATGGTAGCGGGGATGGGAGTGATCAGGTGCACCCAGTAGGACGACAGCCGCGGTGTGAGCACCGGTACGGAAATCAGCCACCGCCTCAGCCCTCTCACCCGGGCGTAGCCGGTCATCATGCCGGCGTAGGTCAGCACGTCCTGCCCGCCGATCTCGAGCACACACCCCGCGCTGTCCGGGGAATCGAGCGCGGCCACGAGGTAGTCGAGCACGTTGCGGATCGCGATCGGCTGCACGCGGGTGAACACCCAGCGCGGGCAGATCATCACCGGGAGGCGTTCCGTGAGATAGCGGATCATCTCGAACGACAGGCTCCCGGACCCGACGATGACCGCGGCGCGGAATTCGGTCACGGGCACGCCCGCTTCACGCAGGGCCGCGCCGGTTTCCTGCCGTGAACGCAGGTGGGGCGACAGAGCAGTCTGCGAGTCCCCCAGGGCACCGAGATAGAGGATCCGCTGCACTCCGGAGGCCTTGGCCGCACAGGCGCAGTTGCGTGCCGCAGCCAAATCCCGCTCCGAGAAATCGATCCCGCCACCCATGCTATGGATGAGATAATAGACTATCTCCACCCCTCGCATTGCGTCCGCGAGTGACTGCGACCGCAGTAAATCACCTGAGACCACCTCCACTTGCGGCAGCCACGTACGGCCCTGCAAACGGGCCGAATCACGCACGAGGCAACGCACCCGATGCCCCGCCTCCAGCAGCCTGGGCACCAGCCTCCCGCCGACATAGCCTGTTGCTCCGGTGACCAGGATCAATTTGGAATCGGACATGAGGATTACTCCGCGGAATCAAAGTAACACTGAAGGCGCGCCAAAGCCAGCTCCTTGGCTTTCGCCTCCACTTCGACCGTGATGGCCAGTCCCCGCCAGGCGGCGGGGAAATCCATGGGATCGACGTGCCGTGCTGACACTCCGGCTTTGGCGCCTCTCACCGTTGAGCGGACATGAGATGTGGAAAAGTAGCTCGCGGATCCACGTCGCGCGGGCAGCAGCCGTCGCTTTCTTCACGTTCAAATCACACGGGGCCCTTGCGGGTCAGCAGGTCAATGAGGACCAAGAGGACTACCTTCTCGTCCTCTCAGGAATCGTTGGGCGATATGAATCAGAAACGCTGCCTGCCCCTCGTCCGGTTTCTGGCCTCGCGATGTTGAAGTGCGTTTTAGAGAAAAACAGGCAGACGGGTGATGACCTAGGCACTATCCTTGATGTCGATCGTTCGGTCGCCTAGCGAATCCTGAAGGGTGAACGCGGCTTGACCACGGCGCATGTGAAAGCGCTCAGGGACCGTTTCGGCGTCAATGCAGATGTCTTTGTTTGAAGGCGAAGGCGGTTCATACGCTCGCGTCGCCATCCGCCGAGAATATCTGGTTTCGTAGACCCCGTAGGGTCCATCAAAAAAGCGCTCTCAAATATTATGTAACTTATGTTATTTCAATAAGTTGGTGGACCCGATCAGGGTCCATCCTCGCACTATGAAGAAATTCCCTGTTTCGCGTTTGTTTCGCGTCCCGAGGGATGTTTTCGGGATTTTGCGACGGATTTTTCGGTAAATACCTGACGGCATCTCGCCAGGCTGGAGCCAAAGCTCAGCCTATTCCCAGTCGCGGCGAACATTTCGCGAAGTGTTTGCCGCAATTTTCGGGAAATCGGCACAGCTCCCTGCAAGGGCCTTGAAGGCCTTCAGTCGGCGAGCAGAAGGTTTCACCTCGGAGACGATGAATCCGGCGGCAGTCTTCGACAGCTTCACGTGCTGGATTTGACCCTAATATCCTTCGGTAAACGGATAGTCTGGAAATTCCCAGAATCGAAGACTTTGGCGGTGACGGCTTTCATTGCATGCAGTTTGAGGTAGGGAGACCGCTACCCCAAGCCGAGATAGCCGCGAACCGCACGCTGGATTAACTGTCGCCTGTTGATGGTGACGGAACCGGTCGAGCGGAGAACCGACGCTTTCCTTGCAACGTATACGAGCGAACAATCAACCAGGGTAGGGAACTCCAGCCCATCTGCTGCATCAAGGATGACCTGGTGGTTCCGTGCGTTTTCGCCCGGCTGCTTCTTCGTACCCGTCACAACATTAAACCGATGTTGTCTGCTATCGGCCATAGTGTCGTCCGATGAAAGGACCACTGCAGGGTGTCCAACGGGATCCTTCTCATCGGTCCGAAGAAACACGATGTCCCAGCGATGGTGGTTCATAGGGACTCGCCGAACGTGTTATGCAGGTCAAGTTCACGCGGCAGGAGTTCCAGGCTTCCGGCAGGAAAAGCAGCCACCTCTTCGGGAAGCTCATATGGCGCGATCTGAATGAAGCCGTTCGGTACACGTACAATGACGGGCTTTTTTGAGCGGACAACATTGCGCGCGATTCCGCTAAACGTAGCCTTGGCCTTTGAGACTGTGAGCATCTTCATGAGGTTAGTTCATGGGATGACCGGAAATAGGTCAAGTGAATGACCTGTTTTGATGATTTCGAGGTGAAGCCTTTATCGATCAACAAAGACCGCAGCTTGGTTACCCGATGGAAGCAAATTCTGATTCGCGTTTGCTTCGCAATACGCGGCAATGTTGGCCGCCGAATCCAGAATTCCCCCGGACGAGATAAACGGCTATTCCATTACTAAGTAGTAACATAGAACGCGCTACAGTCGTTGAATGAATTCAACCGGTTTGGGGAAGTTAGACCCTCAAGTCGTTTCCTCAACCATTACCATATAACCACTTGTAAAATAGTGGACCCGATCAGGGTCCACCCGTTCCCTATGAGCGAAAGACTCGGTCCGTCTTTGGTCTGCGTCTTTTGCCAAGGATTCGGCCGAGGGCAAACGAAGATCTCCCCGCCCGAACCATCAACCCAAATGGGACATCCCGACTTAAATCTCTGACAGTGAATCGGGTTCGTTGCTCAAATCCAAAAGTTCCCCCTTCCCAATCATGGAAATTTCCGGCCGAGATCTGATTCGCTCAGCCGGTCTGCTCGCGAGCGCCGCCGTCATTGGATCAACAACCTCGGCGCGAGCCCAAACGATGCCCCCGGCGATTGCCTCTACCGTCAATCCGCCCGACCTGCTCGATCTCACCGACTTTGAGTGTGCGGCGAAGACGGTGATGCCGCCGATGACGTGGGAATATGTGTCGGGAGCCGCCGCGGATGAGCTCACGCTCCGATGGAACCACGAGGCCTACGAAAAGATCCGCCTTATGCCACGGGCCCTGGTCGACGTTTCGCAGCTCGACACGCGTATCACGCTCCTCGACCGCGAACTGGCGTTTCCAATTTTGCTCGCACCGACTGCCTATCAAAAAATTTCCCACCCCGACGGAGAACTCGCGACGGTGAAAGGCGCCGGTGATGCCAACGCCACGATGGTGCTCAGCACGTTTTCGACCGTTACGCTCGAAGAGGTTGCCGCCGCCGCCAAAACTCCGCTCTGGTTCCAGCTCTACGTGCAGCCCGACCGCGAATTCACGCGCGACCTCGTACACCGCGCGGAGGTTGCCGGCTACCAGGCTCTCGTCGTGACCGTGGACACCCCGGTGCTTGGCCCGCGCTACCGTGAACTACGCGCCAAATTCTCGCCCCCCGAGCGCGCGAATCTCCGTGGTTTGAAAGGCGCCACTGGCGCACAGCGTCCCACCGAGCAGAGCATTTTCAGCCTCGTCCTTGATCCGAAGCTGACCTGGAAGGACATCGACTGGCTGCGCTCGATCACGAAATTACCCGTGCTGCTCAAGGGCGTGCAAAATCCCGCTGATGCCGAACGGGCCGTCCAAGCCGGCGTCGCAGGAATCATCGTTTCAAATCATGGTGCACGCCAGCTCGACACGGGCCCCGCGACCATCGAATCGCTGCCGCGCGTTGTAGAAAAAGTCGGCGGTAAGATGCCGGTGCTCGTCGACGGTGGCATTCGGCGTGGCACGGATATTCTCAAGGCGCTCGGCTACGGCGCCAGCGCTGTGCTCATCGGCCGGCCCTACGTCTACGGACTCGCGGTCGATGGCGCGCGCGGCGTCACCCGCACCGTCAATATCCTCCGCCGCGAACTCGAAAGCGCGATGGCGATGTGCGGTCGCACCTCGATCGCTTCGATCGATTCGTCGGTGCTCTGGCGCTGACTGGGCCAGCCACGCTCACAAATCGCCGAGTTGGGGCCAGAGCACGCTCTCCTCGACCACTGTGCGGCGGCCGAGCCGGTAAATGTCGATTAGAGGCGTAAATGGGAACGGCGCGGCAGAACTAGGGGGTAGACTTGACATGTCGCCTTTTTGGCGACTCTTTCAGTCTAGCACTTTGTGAGAGTCATAACGATCAAACGCCTTCGCGAGTATGCCGCTTTACATCCAACAATCGCGACGACACTGGAGCATTGGGAAGTGCTCATTCGAAGGGGAAAATTCGCGAACTTGGTAGAAATCCGCAAGGTGCTTCCGACCGCAGATCATGGTAAGGTTGAAAGCGGAAGGACCGTTACAATTTTCAACATCAAGAACCACTTCCGGCTAGTCACCGCCATCCATTATAAACACCAGATCATCTTCATTCTGCTGCTGCTGACGCACGGCGATTACGCCACACCTCATTGGAAAAAGAACCTATGAAAAACTCCTCCAAGGTGTCTTTCGGGAAGCTACCAAAGACCTACGATAAGCTGATCAAATTTCACGTTCCGAGGCCGATCCATGATGAAGTAGGGTACCAGAACGCCGTTGAGGTCATTGACGCTCTAGCCGGCCAGCAGGTCAACGAAGACCAGGAGGACTACCTTCTCGTCCTCTCGGGGATCGTTGAGCGATATGAGTCAGAGACGCTGCCTGCCCCTCGTCCAGTCTCTGGCCTCGCGATGCTGAAGTACGTCTTGGAGGAAAACAGGCTCACAGGTGATGACCTAGCCACTATCCTCGATGTCGACCGTTCGATCGCCTACCGAATCCTGAAGGGTGAACGGGGCTTGACCACGGCGCACGTGAAGGCGCTCAGGGACCGTTTCGGCGTGAGCGCAGATGTCTTTGTCTGAAGGCGAGGGCGGCAGACACGTTTGCGCCACCATCCGCCGATAATCTCTGGTTTCGTGGACCCCATAGGGTTCATCAAAACCAAACCTCAAAATATTACATTACTTATTGTCTAACCACAAGTTGGTTGACACGATCAGGTTTGAACTCCTCAGAAGAGGACGACCAACTTTGTATGTTGCTTTGTACATTCTTTTGGCGAGCGCCTTGAGATGGGTAGGGGGCGCCGAATTGGATCGAAGGTTACTTGACTGGCGCAACGTTTATGATAGCTTTGTCTATCATGAAGAACAAGACGGCGACGGTAGCTGATCTCCGGAACAATTTCCGTAGAGTCTCGGCGTGGCTCGAAAATGGTGAATCTGTTGAGATCATCAAACGAGGCCGACGCTTTGCCAGATTGGTGCCGGCTCCGTCGACAGGTGGGAAGGCACTCAAGGTCGACTTTGCTTCTCAACTGGAAGCGGTTTGGGGCAATAAGGTTTTCTCCGATTTGGAGATCCAGGCGATGAGGGAGGCCGAATTGGGCAGTCAGTCGTGATAGCCTATCCCGATACCTCGTTCCTTTGCGCTCTCTACGTGCGGCAGAGCACGTCCGTTGCCGCCATTTCCCACTACCAAGGCATGAAGGAACCCTTGTGTGTTTCGGCTTTGTTGCTCGGTGAATTTCGTCAATCGGTGCGCTTTCAAATCTTCAGGCACAGTAAGGACTCGACCCAGGGGTATCCTCGGAAAACCGGGCTGGAGGCATTGGCGACACTTCAATCAAACATCGATGCAGGCGCTTTGCTTGTGATTCCCGCAGAATGGGCGGACGTCCTCTCGATTGCAGAGCGGATTTCCGCAAAACACACGATGGCTGGGGGGCATCGTTTCGTTGATATTCTGCATGTGGCCACGGCATTGAACATGGGTGCCAACCAATTCCTTTCCTTTGATTCGAATCAACGCCGGTTAGCCACGTCCGAGGGCCTGATTGTTAAGCCGTGAGGCCGGCTCCTGCGGCAAGATTGATCGCTCCTGTCTCGGAGCCTGCCAAAGAATCACTCCTGAATTCACCACTATTGCTGACCGCCGACGGCGCGTTCTAATTGTCGTCACCGCCAGTAAACATCTGTTGGTGACGATTGCTTCAGCGACAAGGGGGTAGACTTGACATCCAAGGCGTGTAATTACATGTAAGTACTCGTGCCAACTAAAGTGCCATTGAAGCTCACCCGGATTGGAAACTCGAGAGGGATCCGAATACCTACGGGGGTCATTCGTCGTCTCGGACTGGATCGTCCTGGCCTTGAGGCCGAGGTTCGATCTGATGGTCTGTTCCTTAGAGCTTCTCCATCTAGCAAGCTATCGTGGTCCGAAACAGCGTTGGCCATGGCCAACGAAGGGGAGGACTGGAGTGACTTGGAGACCGCCTCAGCCGATGGCCTTCACACCATTTAAGCGTTACGGCGTCTATTGGGTCGACTTGGATCCAACTCGTGGGCGTGAGCTTAAGAAAACGCGCCCCGCGGTGATCGTGAGCCGCGACGAATTGAACAGCGTTCTCGATACCGTCGTGATCTGTCCATTAACAAGCACGTTGCATCCGACCTGGCGAACGCGCCTTCAGATCGAACTCAACGGCAAACAGTCCGAGATCGCGGTCGATCAGATTCGAGTCGTTAGCAAAGACAGGCTAACTGCCAAGAAGATCGGAGATCTGGGCGCAAAATCTGAAGCTGCACTCCGCGATCTTCTCTCCGAGGCCTACGCTCAATAGACCACTGAATTTAGGATCGAGCCCGGAGGTAATCTACGGTTAATTCTTCGGTCCAAAACTGACCTAACTTATTTTATATCAATATCTTGGTTGACCCGATCAGCTTCGAACTCTTCAGAGGAGGGCGACTAACTTTGTATGTTGCTTTGTACCTTTGCTTTTTGAGGCGACCCTGAAGCCGCGCGGAAGCTAAATCCGCTATGCATCGCCGGGGGCAGAACTGGACACCGAGAAATAAGTAGGAAAAAGTAAGACATGCAGGCGACTCTATCAAGCAAGGGATAAATCGTCATTCCTGCGCCCATGCGGCGTCTACTGGGCCTACCTGCCAATTCGAAGGTCCAAATCGAAGAGCGAGACGGGGGTGACCATCGCGTCTACCGCTACCGTGTCGAATTTACCAAGAGCGTTTTGCTTCAACGGTTTGTCTTCGACCCGCAAGATAAGCTCGTCGCCGCTTCCCAGGAAGACATCGAAGCGAGTTCACCCCACCATTCAGAAAGACCGCCGTCGGGCTGAGCGCCGGGGTCGGTTCGTGACGGTGATGACCGGAGGGATCGGGCGATTGATTCTTCTGTGGAACAGTTTCCCATGCAGTAACAGGCTCAATCACACCTTTGATAAGCCCGCGCCAAGGAATAGACGTCATGTACGGCATTGGCTTAGGGTCGGGTTCGATTTGCGACCGGTTTGCCGCGATACGCGGCGCGGCATTCCCCCGGTGAATTGAGCGGTATGGTTACCTGCTTGACCATGCATCTTTTCTGATACAACGTATAGCCGGATGCCGCAACTTCGTCCGCTTCCTTGCTCGTTTTACCGAACAGCTTCTGGCAATGAGCCGGTGCGCGAATGGCTGAAGGAGTTACCCGAGTTTGAGAGGAAGCAGGTGGGTAGTGACATCAAAGCTGTTCAGTTTGGTTGGCCTCTGGGTCTGCCCCTGGTGGACTCCCTGGGCGATGGCCTTTGGGAGGTTCGCTCCAGGCTGCCGACTCGAATCGCGCGGACGATCTTCATGGTCCGCAGCGGAACGATCATCCTTCTCAACGGCTTCATCAAAAAGACCCGCACAACGCCCAAGACCGAACTCGATATAGCCCGAAGGAGAAAACATGAAATTGAAAAGCAATCCACACATCGGAAGTGACTTTGATAGCTTCCTTCGCGAGGAGGGTATCTACGAAGAAGTCGAAGCAACCGCCCTTAAGAAGGTTATCGCCGCCGCGTTGGAGAAACAAATGAAACGCCGGCGCATCAGCGTGTCTAAACTCGCCAGTGAATTGGGCACGAGCCGCGCCGCCATCGATCGAATTTTGGATGGGGAGAACACCTCAATCACCCTCAACACGATTTCTCGGACGGCCTCGGCACTCGGTTGTCGGGTAAAGCTCGCGATCGTGGCCGCTTGATCGGGATTATGTTTGGGAGCCTTGATGCGACCCGATCAGATTCCATTCTTCAGAGGAGAAAGTTTCTGGATCGCGTTTGGATCGCGAGAATTCGTGATGCTCCAGAATTTTTCGTGGACCTTAGGAGGCCATTCCCGAGTTAGGCTTTTCCGTCTTTCGCCATCCTCTGAGCTTTAAAGCTAATTTCGTCACCACAATGGCGAAAGATGCGTCCCGTCATAGTGTGATTCTCATTCAGAAAATAGCCATGTCCGCAGGTGGGATCACCCTCATCGCTGCCTTCAAATGAAAATCGAACCACCTCCTCATTGAGATCATCCATTTTGCAATCGAGCTCCATCTCGACCGCGCCGAAGTTCATCCTCCCGATTCCACCTGAACTGATTTTAATTATCGCAGGGCCGCACAAATCCACGTATTCGGTGTCGAAGCCCTCCAATTCAATGATGCGCCACGCGCCGACAAACTTCTTCTTTACCGCCCATTTTCCGGGCGGAATCTTCCAGACGAAGTGAGGGATTTTGGCGGCCATAATTTGTCTGCGCCCAACCATTTTTAAGGGCCGAGTTTGGCTCATCGCCAGTTTTTTCGCCACGCCGCAAGGTCGGACGGCCGCCGCCGGTAGCGGGCGAAGTTGCCGTCGGGCAGACTCGTCAGCTCTGACTCCGCCATTCTAGCGAAGTGTTTCAGATCGCCTATCGTCCGAAAGTCGCTGCCGCTTTCTCCTTATTTGAGCCTCGGGAAGAACGATATGTCTGTTTATCGTACATATTTCTGGTCGACAGACATAAACCGATGGGCATTGTGTTTGAATGCTACAGAGCTTCTCGGACGCCACGACGGAGCAGATCTGGAAGGGACAGGCCGTTCGCCGAATCCCGACTGACCTGCAACGTCAGGCGCTCAAGCGACTCATGTATCTTAACGCCGCCAAACGCCTCGAAGATTTGTACCAGCCACCCTCCAACCGATTTCACGCGCTCAAGGGCACCGGGCGCTACTCGATAAGCGTCAACATGCAATGGCGCATCACATTCGCTTGGACTGAAGCCGGCCCAGCAGAAGTCCTTTTTGAAGACTACCACTGACATGAATACAAAATCCCGAGCCATCGAACCGTGGCATCCCGGCGAAATGATCAAGGAAGACTTTCTCGCCGATTACGGCCTCACGCAGTACGCCCTCGCCAAGGCGCTGCGCATTCCCCATAGCCGTGTTACGGACATCATCAAGGGCCGGCGTGGCATCACGGCCGACACCGCGTTGCGGCTCAGTCGGTACTTCGGCAACTCGGCCGAATTCTGGCTGAACCTGCAGGCCGAATACGATTTGCGAATGGCTGACTCGAAGCGGATCGAGTCAGAAGTAGCGCCTCGCGCGGCTTAGTTCGACATTCTGAGAAACGGACCAAGCATCGAGTCGATTTAAAGCGGTGAAAAAACCCTAAGAGCGCCCTATCTCATTTTTGCACGAGGCATGACCGCTGAATTGAAGAAACTTGCCCAGGCCCTCGATCAAATCGAACGCCGTTATCCCGCGCGAGGGAGACGCTACAGCACGATCGTCGAGAATCCTTCCGAGGCAGGTTATCTGCCAATTCCGAAACCTTCAAAAAGGGCAGTTGCTAAGGGGCGGCGTCTGAGGAAGGCGATGAGCCGCCTGTCCATACCGGCGAGTTGCTATTTTGGAAAGAAGGCGGCGCCCACGACCAGGGTCGTCCGTCGAAAAGGCTGAGGTTGAGTTAATAGCTGTTGTAAGACATTTATTTACAATGGCTTACAAAATTGGTGGACCCGATCAGGTTCGAACTGACGACCTCCTCAATGCCATTGAGGCGCTCTTCCAACTGAGCTACGAGCCCATTCGCACATGCGAGAGGTGTGAAAAATCGGTTTTTCCATGCGGAACGCAAGGAGTTTTTGCCGATACCGTTTCCTGCGAGGCATCCAACTCAACTTTTTAGGGGCGGGGGCTCGTCCGTTGGAGGAGCCACAATATGCTGATTCATCATCTGCTTCCAATAGGCCTCCTCGTCCTCGCGCCTTTTGACCGACCTGTACTCAGCCTCCCCTGCGGAGAAGATGAAGAAACATATTGCGATCACAAAGAAGTCCGCCCGGGGGCCCCGGGCGAGTTCCCAGAGAAACCCGATTATCGTAAGCACTTTCCCGGTCATTGCCGCCCAATAGGTTGCTTTCAGATAGTTAAATCTCATCGCGAGGAGCGCCCGCAGTATCCGGCCGCCGTCCATGGGGAACGCCGGGATAAGGTTGAAGAGGCCCATACGCAGGTTCCAAACGAGTAGGATCCGCGCCATATCGACCACGGTCTCGGATGCGGAGTCGCCTTCCCAACCCGCCGGAAGGCCCACCCCGAGCCAGAGCACGCCTGCGATCACAAAATTGACCATGGGGCCCGCAACGGTGATGAGGAGTTCCTGGCTCGGCAGCCTCGGAATCTGGTCGAATTGGGCGACGCCCCCTATGGGAGTAAGCAGGATCTGGCGCACGTGAACGCCGTACCGCATCGCGGTCAAGGAGTGCCCGAGCTCATGGAGTACGACGCACGTAAAGAACGTGAGTACGGCCCCACCGCTCCAGAGGGCTCCCACAAGGCCGTCCTCCTGGAACCCCTTATACGACGCCCAAGCCAGCAGGATTGGGAACGTCCAATGGAGCGAAATTCTGATCCCGCGAATGCGGAACAAGTTGATTGACCAAGCAAGCATGCTATCTAATGAAACCCGATTGCCCGGAATCGCGAGCCGAACCTTGGAACCTAGCACCAAAACCCCCACCATCCTCGTCATAGATGACGACGCCGAGATACGTTACTCGCTCTCGCGCGTGCTGTCGTCGCGGGGCTACCAAGTCTCCGAGGCGCCCAGCGGCGAACAGGGCATCGCCTTGGTCAAGAAGGGGCCGTTCCCGGACCTTATCTTCCTGGACATCCGGATGACCGGCATGTCCGGGCTTGAGGCCCTCCAGCACTTACGTTCCGCGAACCCGAAGCAGCTGGTCATACTGATGACCGCGTTCGGCACGGCACAAACTGCCATCGAGGCAATGAAGTACGGCGCGCTCGACTACGTGATGAAGCCGTTCGACCCGCAGCGGGTCCTGACTCTTGCCGAGAACGCACTGAAAACCCATGCAGACCTCAGGGCAGTGGGGGAGTACAAGCCGACCATAAACACCGAGGACTACAAGGAAGGCATCGTGGGCTCTTCCCCGGTCATGCAGGAGGTTTTCAAGGTGATCGGGCAGGTAACGGCGAGCGACGTGACGGTCATGATCACCGGAGAGAGCGGTACGGGCAAGGAGCTCGTGGCGCGCTCGATCTGGAAGCACAGCCACCGCGCCGCGAGGCCCTTCATTGCCGTCAATTGCGCGGCGATTCCGGAGAACCTGATCGAGAGCGAGCTCTTCGGCCATGAGAAGGGGTCTTTCACCGGTGCCACGGGCCAGCGTATCGGAAAATTCGAGCTTTGCGACGGCGGGACCATATTCCTGGACGAGATCGGCGACATGGCCCTCGCCACCCAGACAAAGATCCTCCGCGTGCTTCAGCAGGGAGATATCCAGAGGGTCGGCGGCACGGACACCATAAAGGTGGATGTCCGCATCATTGCCGCCACGAACAAGGACCTAGAGGCGATGGTGAAGGCGAAGACCTTCAGGGAGGACCTCTACTACCGCCTAAACGTCGTGCGGATCAAGATGCCTCCCCTGAGGGAGCGCATGGAGGACATTCCCCAGATCGTCGATTTCTGCGTACAGAACCTGGTCAAGCAGCGCAAGGCGAGGACCTCAAGGGTCTCGCCCGAGGCAATGGCCGTCCTGACACGGCACCTGTGGCCGGGGAATGTCCGCGAGCTTGAGAATGTGGTGTACCGGAGCGCGGTCATCGCCCAAGGGGACGCCATCCTTGTCAAGGACCTGCCCCAGGAGATCCGGGGCTCTGCCGGGGAGTCGAACTCCCCCTTCGCGATGACGATGGATTCGGCACTCGACTACCTTGCCGAGCATCTAAAGGCCTCGGAGGAGCCGATCTTGCGGCAGATTGAGAGCAACCTGGCACAGCGGGTCCTGAAGGCGCTGGACGGTAACGAGGCTGCGGCCGCCAAGCGCCTCGGTCTCACCAAGCCTGCGCTAAAAAAGCTGCTTCAGCGGCCGCCGAACCCTGCCGGGTGATTCTTGTGCCAGTTCCAGGCCGTCGCGACGATGGAGTTGATGTCCGGGAACTTGACCTTCCATCCCAATTCGCGCTGGGCCTTTGAGGAATCCGCATAGAGCGCAGGAGGGTCCCCAGGCCTGCGTGGGCTCTCAATCACCGTGATCTTGCTGCCCGTGGCCTTCTCCACCGCCCGTATCACTTCGCGGTTCGAGGAAGGGGTGCCCGTGCCCAGGTTGTAGAAATGCGCCGCACCGGGTGCCGTGAGCCTATCAAAGACTGCGATGTGGGCGCGGCTAAGGTCGTCCACATGGACATAGTCCCTTAGGCAGGTTCCATCCGGGGTGGGGTAGTCCGTGCCAAAGAGCTCGATCGACGGGCGCTTTCCCACGGCCACATCGACGGCCACGGGGATCAGGTGCGTCTCCGGGTCGTGGTCCTCACCGATGCTCCCATCCTCGGAGGCGCCGGCGGCATTAAAGTAACGGAATGCGGCAAAGGAGATCTTCCCGACATGCGCGAGCGAGCGCAGCGCGTTCTCGATGTCGAGCTTGGTCTGACCGTAGGGGTTGATAGGCGCTTGGGGAAGGGTCTCGTCCATCGGGAGCCTCGCCGGGACACCGAAGGTCGCGCAGGTCGACGAGAAGACGAACTTCGTCACGCCGGCCCCGAGCATCGCGTGAAGGAGGTGAAGGGTCGCCGCGGAGTTGTTGAGGTAGTACTTCAGGGGATCCGTGACCGACTCACCGACGTAGCAGTAGGCCGCAAAGTGCATCACGACATCTATCTTTTCCTTCTTAAGGACTTCGGAGACCAGCCCCTCGTCCCCCAGGTCGCCAATGTAGGTGGTGATCCCATGAGCGACGGCTCCCCGGTGGCCGTAGACAAGGCTGTCGAGAACGACCGGCTTATGCCCCGCGGCAGAAAGCTGCCGAACGCAATGACTTCCGATATAACCGGCTCCCCCGACAACAAGTACGTTCATGAGTAGAACCTTTTATTGCGTTCCCGCCGTTGTTGGCTAGCGATTTCCATCTTGCGCAGCCAATGAACCTCCCGCGAATCGTCATCACAGGCGTCGGCCTGACCGCCCCCAACGGCAACTCCCTCGCGGAATTCCGGCACAACCTCCTGACCGGGGTGGCGGGGATCGAATGGATTGACGTGCGCTACATGGGGAGGCTCCTGGCCGGTGTGTGCCATTTCGACGCCCTCAAGCACCAGAAGAAAAAGGAGGTCCGGGTGGGGACGAGAGCGGGCAGCATCAGCATCTGGTGCGCCCGCGAGGCGGTCGCCGATAGCGGGCTCCCCTTTGAGAGCCTGCCGAAGGACCGGATCGGGATCTATATCGGCTGTACTGAGCACGGCAATGTGGAGACCGAGAATGAGATCTTCGCGATCTCCAAGTTCGGCTACGATACGAAGTACTGGTCGCACTACCACAACCCGCGAACGGTGGCCAACAACCCTGCGGGTGAGGCCTCGCTCAACTTGGGAGTCACCGGGCCGGCGTACACAATCGGCGCCGCCTGCGCCGCGGGCAACATGGGGCTAATCCACGCCACGCAGATGCTCAGGCTGGGAGAAGTCGACGTCGCCCTCTGTGGCGGCGTGAGCGAGAGCATCCACACATTCGGGATTTTTGCGGGGTTTAAGTCCCAAGGGGCGCTCGCGACGAACGAGAATCCGGCAAAGGCGTCGCGGCCCTTTGACAAGGCCAGGAACGGCATCGTGGTCTCCGAGGGAGGCTGCTTGTACACCTTGGAGCGGATGGAGGACGCAGTCGCGAGGGGCGCCCGGATCTATGCCGAGATCGCCGGCTATGGGGTCAACAGCGATGCGAGTGACTACGTGCTTCCAAACCCCGTCCGGCAGGCTGAATGCGTCCGAAAGGCCCTTGGCAACGCCGGGATGCAGCCCCGGGAGATCCACATCGTCAATACCCACGCAACGGCGACCCCGCTCGGGGACATCCAAGAATGCGAGGCTATCCGGGCCGTCTTTGGCGTAGGGTGCCCTGAGACGTACATCAACAATACGAAGGGCTTCATCGGGCACTGCATGGGGGCGGCCGGCGCGCTGGAACTGGCCGGCAACCTGCCGTCCTTTGACGACCTCGTCGTCCACCCGACCATAAACGTCGACGATTTGGACCCCGCGTGCGCGCTGCCCGGCCTGGTCCTCAACCAGCCCATCAAGGCGGCCCGCGTCGACACGATCCTAAACAACTCTTTCGGGATGCTGGGGATAAATTCCACGTTGATTGTGAAGCGATTCGTGGCATAAGGGGTGCCGCTGACCACCACATGACCAACGACGAATGTAAAAAGGCGGTTCTGGACATCATTGCCGACATCGCCCCCGACGAGGACCTCTCCAACGTGAAGCCGGAAGTGCGCCTGCGCGACCAGCTTCAGCTCGATAGCATGGACTTCCTCGACATCGTCATGGAGCTGCGCAAGCGCCACGGCATCGAGGTGCCAGAAGCCGACTACATCCGTCTCGCCTCCCTGGACAGCTGCGCGGAGTACCTGACACCGAAATTCAACGCGCTCGCGGCGAAGAGTTGAATTCAGCGGGGCAGTACGACGTAGCCATCATCGGAGCCGGTTTGTCCGGCCTGGCGGCCGGCATAAGGCTGGCCCACTTCGGCAAGAAGGTCTGCATTTTCGAGCGGCACAACGCCGTCGGAGGTCTCAACAGCTTTTACAGCATTGGTGGCCGCAAGTACGATGTGGGGCTGCACGCCGTCACAAACTACGTGCCGGCCGGGGTTAAGGGAACCCCCTTGGGGAAGATTCTTCGGCAGCTCCGGATCGACCGCGATGAATTTGCCCTTTGCCCACAGAAGGGTTCGAGGGTCTCGTTCGGCTCGCGCGGCGAGACGTCGCTGCGGTTCTCAAACGAATTTGCCCTGCTCGAGTCCGAGGTGGCGGCCCTCTTCCCGCGCCAGGTCGACGGATTCCGAAGCATCGCGGCGCACATTAGGACTATGCCCCTCTCCGGCAACGGAGCCGGCTCCTCGGCCCGGGCGTTCATCCGGGAGTCCATCAATGACCCGCTCCTCGAGGACATGCTGCTGTGCCCGCTCATGTTCTACGGAAGCGCGCGCGAGGACGACATGGACCAGGGACAATTCTCCATCATGTTCCGGGCGCTCTACCTCGAGGGTTTCTCAAGGCCCCTAGAGGGCGTGCGCGTCATGATGCGGGTCCTCTTGGACAAGTACCGCGAGGCGGGCGGGGAGCGCCGCATGAAATGCGGGGTCAGGAGCATCGTGGCACGGGAGGGCAGGGCGTCGGCCTTGGTCCTGGACTCGGGGGAGGAGATCCAGGCAACCCAGGTCCTCTCTTCAATCGGGTCCGCGGAAACCCTGGCGCTCATGGGTGGTCCAAGGAAGGCAGACAGGACGCTCGGCTATGTCGAAACGATCTCCGTCCTGGACCGGCCGCCGTCCGATCTTGGCTGGGGCGAGGACACCATCGTCTTTTTCAACGATTCCGATCGCTTCACGTACCGCGATCCCAGCTCCCAGGTCGACCTTAAGAGTGGTATCATCTGCTTCCCCAACAACTTCCAGTATGGGAGCGGCCGTGGACTCTCCGAGGGATTCTTCCGCGTCACCTGCCTCGCCCACTACGAGTCCTGGGCGAACCTGCCCGTTGAAACCTACCATCGGGACAAGGCGCGATGGTTTGGCGAGATCCAGGAGTCCGCGAAGCGCTTCCTCCCCAAGCTTCGGCCTGAAGACGCCCTCACCCGTGCAACCGTGGCGACCGACATGTTCACCCCGACGACAGTCGAAAGGTACACGGGCCACTTCCGCGGGGCGATTTATGGGTCCGCGGAGAAGCATCCGGACGGCCGCACCCCGCTCTCAAACGTGTTCCTGTGCGGAACCGACCAGGGGATGCTTGGCATCGTCGGCGCGATGCTCAGCGGAATATCCATGGCCAACCAGCATGTGCTCAGGGGCACCGTGGGAGCCGGATAGGCTTCCGGAAAACAAGTTGCCGAAGGCCCTGACGCTCCTCCAGCATCGACCCTCCATGGCTTATGACTGGCTCAAAGGTGTGGCCGACGAGTATGACGTGATCGTCATAGGCAGCGGCCTAGGCGGCCTCACGGGCGCCAACGTGCTCGCGAAGGCGGGACACCGCGTCCTGCTCCTTGAGCACCATTATCAATACGGAGGGCTCGCGACCTGGTTCACCCGCAAGGGGGGCCACATCTTCGACATCTCGCTTCACGGCTTTCCGGTCGGGATGATAAAGTCGTGCCGCAAGTACTGGACCAAGGAGATCGCCGATTCGATCGTCCAGCTCAAGGACATCCGCTTCGTGAACCCGGAGATGGATGTATGGACAACGTTCACGCGCGAGGATTACACGCGGGTCCTCGTGGAACAGTTCGGCCTGGATAGGGCCCACGTGGAGCGCTTCTACGAGTACCTCCGGGGCATGAATTTTTACGACAACAACACGGAGACGACCGGCGAAATGCTCGAGCGGTTCTTCCCCGGTCGCAGCGACGTGAAGCGCCTCCTAATGGAGCCGATCGCGTACGCGAACGGCTCCACCCTGGACGACCCCGCGATTACCTACGGGATCGTGTTTTCGAACTTCATGGGCTCGGGCGTCTACACCTTCCGCGGCGGCTCCGACGTGCTGATCGAGAAGATGACCGATGAGATGCGCAAGAACGGGGTGGAACTCCGCAAGCGGGTCATGGTTGAGCGGATCCTGGTCGAGGACCGGGGCGGAACCAAGGTCGCGTGCGGAATCGTGGCCAAGGGCGGGCGCATCATCCGCGCCAAGGCGATCCTCTCGAACGCGAACATCAAGAACACGATCTTCCGCCTGGCGGGCGCCGAGAACTTCTCCCCTGAGTACATCGCCGCGGCCCAGGCCGTTCGCATCAACTCAAGTTCGTGCCAGGTCTATCTCGGCATCCGCAAGGGGGAGTCGATACCCCATATCGGCGACCTGGTCTTCACCTCGGCAAGCGGCGCGTTCAGCAGCTCTGAGCTTACGGACCTGCACACCTCCAGCCGGACCTTCTCGGTCTACTATCCGGACACGCGCCCCGGATCGGGCCGCTACACGGTCGTGGCCTCGATCAACGGGCTGTATGCGGATTGGAGCCGCCTGCCGGAGGCGGAATACGAGACGGAGAAGGAGCGATTGATCGAGGAGTCGATCGGCGCCCTTGAGAAGTTTATCCCCGGCGTCCGGGGCATCATCGACTGGAAGGAAGCGGCGACGCCGCGCACGATTGAGCGCTATACGACCCATTTTGGGGGCACCTCGTTTGGAACCAAATTCGAGGGCCTTAAGGTGTCGATGGATCTTTCCGAGCAGCTCCCCGGCCTTTACCATGCAGGGTCCGTCGGAATCATTATGTCGGGATGGCTTGGAACGATCAACTACGGGGTCATAACGGCCAACAAGGTCGACCGGTTTGTCTGCGCCCAAAGGCAGGGGAGGGCCGCATGAGCGAGGCATCACCCGAGGTCCTCAGGCGGATTCCCCATCGCCCTCCCTTTCTCTTCATCGACGAGATCCTCTCCGAGAATGCGGATCGGCTCGTGGCGCGGCGCACCTGGCGCGCGGACGAGGACTTTTACTCGGGGCATTACCCCGGGGCCCCGATCACCCCGGGCGTGCTTCTTTGCGAAGCGGTCTTCCAGGCCGGGGCGCTCCACCTTTCAGGAAGCCTGGCGACCCAAGGCGCAAGCGGCGGCGTCCCCCTCCTC